>Ga0196965_1000264_pt1 | contig 36637 bp, 31 predicted proteins | sample S1_20metaG_FD_148668 | JGI IMG/M metagenome (GOLD analysis project Ga0196965, IMG submission 148668) | Soil microbial communities from Anza Borrego desert, Southern California, United States - S1_20 | ecosystem: Environmental > Terrestrial > Soil > Desert | place: USA: California | collected...
GTAGCAGGAATTTCGCCACCGATAAGGTTGCTGTTCAGATCGAGTAAGGTCAAACCTGTTAGATTGACAATCTCGCCAGGCAGCATTCCCCGCAGGTTATTGCCTGAAAGGTTTAGCTGTGTTACACGATCGCCATTTGTTGTAACACCATGCCAGGTATTCAGCGGACCGGTTAGCCAGTTGGTCTTATTCGTCCAGTTCGTTCCTATTGTAGAGTTGTAAAGTGCAACCAAGGCAAGCGAGTCACCTTGATTCGACACAAATGTCCAGCCGCTGTTATTACCGCCATCAATGGAATTGAAGGCTTTAAATTGGCCACCACCCGTGGCTGTGATATCGGAAATTGTTGCATAATGCACATCAATATTATTCGTTGAGCTTATCGTTGCTGAACTATCGGCGGAAGCTGCGAGCGCTATGGGATTTCCGGACGTGCCATTGGCAATCAGGTTTCCGATCGTTTGTGTATATCCGCTTCGGAAACGAAATACACTGCCAGGTACTAGTACAAGGTTCTGGATCATGTTGTCGCCGCCCGTTCCAGAAAAAACAGTATCAGCGATTTGGATATAGTTCAAATCAGCATTTGCCGATCTAAATTCTTCACGAAGAACGATAGTAGCATTATCATCTACGAAAGAGTTGTACGACGTCAGCTGAATCGTTCCGAGGTCCAGCATCGAGTTCGAGATGTCGACATTCGCTGTTCCACTGAGCCAAAGCGCCGGATAATTATCATTTTGTCCGAGGAAGGTATAACCATTCAGGTTGAAAGTTCCCTGGGCCATGTATAACCAGGCGTGGTTAATGTCACTCAATACGTTACAGACAGCCGGCGAATTGAAATAAATAAAACAATTCATGCCGAGGTAGTGATTACGCGAATCGAAATCATAGTCAGCAGTACCCTCGAAGTAAAGTTCCGCTTTGTCAAAATCAATCGTCATGTTATCATCGAAGTATAACGAGCCGCGAATAGAGTTGCCTATCCAGTCGGATGAATCGACCCGTATACGAAACGTTGGATTATTCGTTACGCCGCGCCAATCCATTCCACCACATGCCATTCCAAACAAACTTCCGTCGTCGGAAATGGTTACGATTTGACCAGGAGCGGTAAACGAGTTTGCATCAAACCGTACAAGGTCGGCACCGTCCGGAATTGTTCCTGCCGAGGCCCCCCCCGATGTAAGAGACCAGTGTGCCGCGTCTTTCCAGTTACCACCATCACTGACCCAATAAAATGTTGCAGTACCGAAATTCCAACCCGTGTTGTTTCCATTGTCAGTAGAACCGTAGGCGTTGAAAGTTGCCCCACCAGTTGCCGTCGCGTCCGTCATGTTCACGTAAAACAGGTTTACGGTGCCGGTACTTTTGCTAAGCATATAAGAAGTGCCTGGGCTGGTAGAGATAAAGGTTATCGGTGTGTTTGATGACCCATTCGCCGTAAGTGCTCCAATCGTTTGAGTATATGATGCCGGAAATTCAACGGTGGAGTTTCCTGTGACATTAAGTGACTGGAAAAAGTTTCCCTGAGAAGCTCCCATTGACACGTAGCCATCAAATGTCACATCGTTAAAAGCCTGGCTTGCTGCTATAAGCGAATACCGAATGGTTATTGAACTGTTTGCTGCGGTAATCATGGAACTGCCGTCAATGCGTAGCTCGCCTACATCCACAATGGAATTAGATATGTCAAGCGTAGGGGCATCCGCAGCTTCAGTCCGCAAGAAACCTGTTGCATCTGAAGTTATGGTAAAGCCATTGCTTTGAAATGTTCCCTTGGAAACAATTACAGACGCATTATTAAGATCACTCAATAATGCGCACGTAACCGCCTCCCCAGGCCTGCCTGCCGCTGCACCAAAATTAATTGCAAATGAAGTATTACTAAGATTATGACCGCGTGTATCAAGAACATACGCGACACTGCTACTCATTTCAAAATCCACCGCAGAAAAATCGAGGATCATGTTGTCGTCAAAGTAGATGGAACCAGCAACGCTGTTGCTAATCCAAACCGATGCGGTCGGGCTCGGGTAATCCTTTCGGATGCGGAGCGTTGGTGTATTAGATACACCGCGCCAGTCCATTGTTGCGAACGATGCACCGTTATTATCGCCGTCATCTGGAATATAAACCACCTGACTCGGAAGCGTGAAGGAGTTAACGTCAAAGATCACACTGTCTGAGATTGTCGGAATAACGCCCGCGGATGGGCCTCCCGATGTTAATGACCAGCGGGTGGAGTCATGCCAGTCACCACCGTTTCCAACCCAATACAATTTTTGGGCAGAAGCAAAGTGAGTGATCAAAACGCACAACAACGCCACAACGGTTTTTGCGTACAGTTTTTTCATAAGGAAGTTTTGATTAAAAGCCTGGTAATAGATAAAGTAGAATGAAAAATGGGAATATATGCTTGAGAATTATGACGATTCGAAGAGATCGTGAGCATAGCCATGGGGTTAGGTTTGCTTTGTAAAGAACCGAAAGAAGCACCTGCCATCATATACCCACAAATGGGTATAATTCGAAAATTATACGCAGAACCAATCAGCATTAAAAAAAAAGAGCTGCCCGGTAGAGCAGCTCCGCACTCAATATTTTTTGAGTTTACTTCTTAAGAGTAAACAAATGAGTTCCAGCAGTTGATTTCACACGCCCGCCTTCCTCGTAAGTTGTTTGGTCCCACTCAAGTTCCAATTGGAGTTCGGTTGTGCTGATGCTTTTAATGGTCACTTCCATGTCATCATGGTTTCGCACGAAGACGGTGCCGTCAGTTCCGGTTTTAAATAACCAGCTGTCCGATGCTGGCCAAACCGGTGAATCTCCGGTGGTGGTGTAGCCTGTGTCTGTAAATGTTATTGAGAATCCTTCAAAGAGCAAATCAGTAACGTCGTTGACATTTGTACCATTGGTCACTACCACGGTAGTTCCTGCACCAGCGCCCCAGGTACCACCGCTGGCCGTTAGCGCTTCTTTCATGATTTCTTCCTCGGTAGGCTCTACTGGCGGATTTGGTTTCGGACTATCGCCACCACAGTTCATAAATGCAACACAAAGCGAAAAAAGGCAGATAATAGATAGTATTCTCATAGATGGGGTAAATTTCAAAGTGGATTTTGAATACGAATATAATTAAAGTTTTTCACAACAACCACGGGAGACGTTTTTAACAGTCACCCATCATAAACTTTGTATAGCTAATACACAAAGTTAACCTTGGTTTTTTCAGCGCCAATACCCACAAATAGGTATAAATAGGTTAAAGACAAAAAATCGTACGGTCCGGTTGCCTTCAATTTATAATTATTGAAAATATTAGCTGCTAACATGATTGAAAACCTTGGCACTTGGAGCAGCCTGGGTAATGTCACATTGCATACGTTCATAAATCATTTATTTTTAGCCGTTTAATTCCCAATGAACTCCCGCGATTTAAAGCTATTGCTCAGCCTTCCGGTCATTGTAGCGGCACTTGGATACTTTGTCGATATCTATGACTTGCTTCTTTTTAGTATCGTGCGACGTCCAAGTCTTATCTCAATGGGAGTCGCAGAAGAAGCGTTGTTCGATACCGGCGAAATGCTTCTTCGTGTGCAAATGGGTGGACTATTGGTTGGCGGAATCCTTTGGGGAATTATGGGTGATAAACGAGGACGGCTTTCGGTGCTTTTCGGGTCCATTCTCCTGTACTCGCTGGCGAATATCGCCAATGGATTCGTTACCACGGTTGATCAATATGCATGGCTACGGTTTATCGCGGGCATTGGTTTAGCCGGGGAACTCGGTGCTGGAATTACCTTGGTTTCAGAGACATTACCACCTAACCTCAGAGGTTATGGAACCACCATCATTGCAACGGTGGGGCTGATGGGAGCGGTGCTTGCAAACTTTATTTCGAAGATATTTGATTGGCAGGTTGCTTACTTTATTGGCGGCGGGCTAGGTCTGTTATTGCTGGTTGCCAGGGTCAGCATTTTTGAATCGGGTATGTTTCTGCAAACCAGGAAGAAGGATATTCAGCGAGGTAACTTCTTCCAGCTTTTTACAAAAAAATCCCGTTTTATCAGATTCATGGGCTGTATTTTTATCGGCCTTCCGATCTGGTATACGATCGGGATTCTCGTAACCTTTTCTCCTGAATTTGCCAAAGCATTAGGAATATCCGGCTCCATCGTTGCCGGCGATGCAGTTATGTTCAGCTACCTCGGACTTGCAGCAGGGGATCTATCCAGCGGTTTCCTGAGCCAGAAGATTGGCTCGCGGAAGAAGGTCGTTGCCCTTTATATTGTATTGACAACGATCTTTATACTGCTCTTTCTTTTCATGCCTGTTCGAACAGCAGATTTCTTCTACCTCACGTGCTTTGCGCTGGGCTTTGGTATTGGCTATTGGGCGCTCTTTGTTACAATTGCTGCCGAGCAGTTCGGAACAAATATCCGGTCCACCGTTGCAACATCAGTTCCAAATTTCATACGCGGAACGGTGATTCCCATTACGCTGATGTTCAAATACTTCCGTGATGATATCGCTGGATACTATGCGTTAGGCGAAGGTGCGGTTACCGCTCGAAATAACGGTATCATTTACGGGGCTTTGATCGTGGGTATTTTCACCATCGTCATTGCCTTTGTTGCGCTGCGTGTAATTGACGAAACATATGGCCGCGATCTTGATTTCGAAGAAATCGACCGTACAACCTAATGTAATGAATTTCGTTAATGAGCATCGGCGAGAATATCAGCCAATCGTTAAATTTGTATCTATTAGCCGAGTAGCCTTTGTGAAGCGGAAATATACCATCCTCCTGTTCTCATTAATAACGCCGTTATTTTCTGTTTTTGGGCAAAACGAGCAACTTATCGACAGCCTGAAAAAACAGCTTCCGGCGGCGGATGGAGCTGCGCGCTATTCTTTGTTGCTTGATCTCGCCTGGGAACATCGGTTTGCAAACCCGGATTCAACCATCGCCTATAGCAATGAGGCATTTGACCTCGGCAAGAAACTAAACCTGACCAGTGGTATTGCACGTTCGTTGAATGTTAAAGGTGTAGCCTTTAATTACAAAGGTGAGCGCTTAATGGCATACGAGCTTTTTACCAAGGCGAATCAACTGGCAATAGCCCAGAATGATTCGTTGCAGATTGCTCACTCGAACAACAATATTGGCCGGTTGTTTTTTGAACAGGGATTGTTGGGGAGATCATACGAGCATTTCATTACTGCGAGGCAGATTTTTTTTAGCATCAACGATTCGTCAGGACTAGCGTACGTTTATCAGAGTCTCGCAAATCTTTACAAGACCCAAAAGGATGACAAAAAAGCAGAGGATAACTTCATCCGCGCTTATAAGATCCGTTTGAATCTGAAGAACTCGCGCGATATTATGTCCGCGCTGGTTTACCTCGGAAGATTTTATCTGGAGACGAACCAGAACGAAAAATCAATCCGGTCACTTACGCTCGCAGATTCGACCGGGCAACAGATTAACGATCAAATTAACTTAGCGGAGATCAAAACCTATCTCGCAGAAGCGTACCTGAACGTAGGTAAGTTCACGGAAGCTGATAAGATTGCACACCAGGGGCTTGATGTGATCGAAGAGGTTGATAACATCCGAATGCGTCCGCAGGCTTATCATATCATTGGTGAGATTTATTTTGCGAAGAAGCAATACGATAAGGCAAAGGAATACTTCAACTCTTCATTACTCATCGCCACCCGTATCCAGGATCTCAACGGCCAGATGCGTGCATATCATGATCTCTGGCAAGTGGCAGAGAAGATCGGCACGGAAGGCGAGCGACTGTTTAACATGAATGGTTATCTGATTCTGAAAGATTCCATCAAAGACCTTGACCTCGCGCGGCAGGTGGAACGGTTGCAATTCGAGATCGAAATCGAGCGCAAAGAACAGGAAAATAAATTGCTCAAGGCGGAAGACAGTGTGAATGAAGCTGTAATCCGGCAACAAAAACTCCAGAATATTGTTTTGATCGTCATCATCGGTTTTGTCAGTATTCTTGGCATTATCCTGTGGCTGAATAGTAAGCGAAGAACAGAAATGTATGAGCAACTCGTGGTACAGACGGAAGAAATTCAGAAGCAACGCGAAGAGATCATCCGCCAGAATCAGAAGCTATCGAAGCGAAACCAACAGCTGTCGGATTTGAACCATGAGAAGGATACGCTCATGAGCATCGTCGCACATGATCTGAAATCACCACTTCATCGCATTAAAGGGATTATTGACCTGATGGAAATGGACGGACCGATCACGCAGGATCAGGCTATTTATCTGAAAATGGCCAGAGATGCAACCAGCTCCGGTCTTGATCTGATTACCGACTTGCTGGATGTTCACATGCTCGAAGAAAATGTTGAGCCGCGGTACGTTTCGTTTGACATCAGCAAAGTTCTGCTTGACAAAATCAACCATTTCATACCGGCCGCGGAAGCAAAGAATATTCATCTTTACATCACGCGCGTTTCAAATGATGAGGTGACCACAGATGCAGATTACCTGAACAGGATCATGGACAACCTGCTGTCGAATGCAATCAAGTTTTCTGAAAGCGGATCGACTGTCGTGGTTGCCGCAGGCACATTGAATGATGAGTTCTGGATATCAGTGAAAGATCAGGGGCCCGGTTTCAGCAACCGGGACAAAGAGTTGATGTATCAGAAGTTCAAGAAACTTACCGCGCGTCCTACAGGGGGTGAATCGTCAAATGGACTCGGGTTGGCAATTGTGAAAACACTCATCGATCGTCTGAAAGGTAAGATCGAATTATCATCTGAGGATGGAAAAGGCAGCGAGTTTACAGTAAGGTTTCCAATCGCCAAATCAGTTGCTACAGTAAGTGCACCAGTAACTCCGCAGATGAGCGCTGAATAATCTCAGCACCCATCGGGAGATAGCGTCTATATCTTCTGTAAAGCCTGATCGAGATCAGCGATCAAATCTTCGGCATCTTCCACACCAATGCTCAATCGTATCAGCGAGTCAACGAGGCCGCCTTTCAACCGCTCTTCTTTTGGAATACTCGCGTGCGTCATCGAAGCCGGATGGTTTATGAGCGATTCAACGCCACCGAGAGATTCGGCTAGTGAAAACAGTTCCACCGTCTCCATCAGGCTTTTTGCTTTTTCAATGCTATCGTCTTTTAATGTGAACGAAAGCATTCCGCCGAAATCGCGCATTTGTGATTTAGCAACTTCGTGGTTCGGGTGATCGGCAAATCCAGGCCAGTATACTTTTCCAACTTTCGGATGATTCTTCAGGAAGTTTGCAATCTGCCGTCCGTTCAGGCAATGTCTTTCCATTCGCAGGTGTAAAGTTTTAATGCCCCGCAGCACGAGGAAGGAATCCTGGGGCCCTGGAACGGCACCACATGAATTTTGGATGAACGCAAGTTCCTGGTAAAGCTTCTCATCATTGATGATAAGCGCTCCCATGATCACGTCGGAGTGTCCGCCAAGATATTTCGTGACGGAATGCATGACGATATCAGCGCCCAGATCGAGCGGATTTTGAAGATATGGTGAAGCAAAGGTGTTATCGACCGCAACGATAATGTTTTTCTTTTTCGCGATTGCCACACATGCTTTTATATCGACAATGTTCATCAATGGATTCGTCGGCGTTTCCAGCCAGAACAATTTAGTCTTATCGTTAATCAACGGCTCAATGTTCGAGGCTTTTGTTAAATCGATGAAGTGGAACTTAATACCATACTTCTCGAATACCCGTCTGAACATGCGATAGGATCCGCCATACAAATCATTACTAGTAATTACTTCATCGCCGGGGTTGAGAAGTTTGATCACCGCGTCGGTAGCGCCCATACCTGATGAAAAACAAATCGCAAATTTTCCATTCTCCAGGGCAGCCAGACTCTTCTGCAGTGAATTTCTCGTCGGATTCGCACCTCGGGCGTAAGCATAGCCTTTATGTTTTGCCGGCGATTCCTGAACATACGTGGATGTCTGAAATATGGGTGTCATGATGGCACCGGTAGAAGGATCGGGCTCCACACCCGCGTGCACTGCTTTGGTTGCGAATTTCATAGGTGATTTTGTTTTTGCGTGGCAATATTACATATCTATTCCGGAAGTAAACAGCCTGTTGTTTACTTACTTGCGGTTGCGCCAATAGGCGGTGATAACTTCCTTCCAGCTTTTCGGATTTTTTATATAAAGCGCGGTATTCACCAGCATCTTTTCCTCCGGTGTGATGTCGCGGAGGTTTTCATAGGTGCCGAGGACAACGTCACAGATGCTGATAAGACGTTCGTCATCGGCCTGCATCAGCTTTACGAATTGCTGGATAGTACTTCTTTCATGAGGGGGTTGGATTGATGGTTCCGATGGCTCTGTCGTTGGCGGACTTTGTGTAGAAGGAAGCTTTTCCGGAGACACAAGCGAAGCTGCCTGTTGTTTGAGAAACTCATCGAGATCTTTCAGCGTATTCTTCTTCTTACTCATGCAATGTGTTTTAAGATCTCATGCGCAATGGGCTGATACTCCTTTTCAGAATCGACAGTGCTGAAATTTACGTAAAGATTTTTCTGTGGAACCATCGTTGGCAAAATAATGGCGTCCAGGTTTTTGAGGTTCTCGCGGATCGTATAAAGATTTGTTGTGCTATGAATCCGGTTCGGAAGTATCAGAATTTTTAGTTGTGGATTTAACTGTCGTGCGGGCGCCAGGTCTGTTACAGTCTGATACGTTACCAGCAGGTCGTTCTGCGTAAGGCTGGTGGGTACAATTACGATGTCGCTCACGAGGCAAAGTTTCTTGATTCCTTCGTCTGTTGTTTTTCCCGCGCTGTCGACGATCACAACATCTGTACCGCGTTTCGTTTTCATATTGGTCAACTCGTCGGCCACTTCATTGTCTTGCGAGCCTACGATATCAAATCCTTTTCCGTCCTGTTTACGTTTGAAAATTTCCATTTTCCGCAACGTGTTCAGCGTATAGTTTGTATCGGTTTCAACGAGGATAACTTTTTTTCCAAGATGATGGAGAGTTGTTGCCAGATTGATGGCATTAGTGGTTTTACCAGTACCTCCTTTGCGACTGATAAACGATATAACCTTCGGCATACCTTAAAAATAAGAAATGCCAATACGTTTTAAAAGAAAACGATTGGCATTCTATGATCGAGTGACGATTCAGCGATGCTGGGTTGATCGTCTTTGAAAGTCAATTCATTCGACGTGGATTGTTATATTCCCCGGTTTACGTCAAACTTCTCCAGATAGTCAGCCACGCGCCTTACAACACTTCCTCCCAATGCGCCATCAACGACACGGTGATCGTAAGAATGAGACAGGAACATCTTGTGGCGAACTGCAATCGCATCACCGTAAGGCGTTTCAATAACTGCAGGCTTTTTCTGGACAGCACCCAGTGCGATGATCGCAACCTGCGGCTGCATAATGATGGGCGTTCCCATTACGTTACCAAAAGATCCGACATTAGATACTGTGAACGTTCCACCTGCGAGTTCATCCGGCTTCAGTTTGTTTTCACGCGCACGTTTCGCCAGGTCATTTACAATTTTCGCAAGACCTGTCAGATTATACTGATCTGCATTTTTGATAACAGGCACGATCAGGTTACCTGTCGGGAGTGCTACAGCGAGGCCAATATTAATATCGCGTTTTTTAATAATGCGGTCACCATCGACCTGCACGTTGATCATCGGAAAATCTTTGATCGCGTTTACGATTGCCTCGATAAAGATAGGAGTGAATGTGAGTGCATCGCCTTCACGCTTCAAAAATTCATTTTTCATTTTGTTGCGCCAGAAAACAATGTTTGTTACATCGGCTTCAACAAAGGAAGTAACATGTGGCGATATGCGCTTCGAATCCACCATTCGCTCTGCGATCATTCTGCGCATGCGATCCATTTCGATGATCTCGTCGCCTCCGCTGATCGAAACCGGTACTTTTTGCGGCGCGGATGCTTGGGGCGTTGCAACCGACGTAACTGCAGCACGTTGTTGGGCCTGGATATTGACGCCCACGCTTCTATTCTGCACGTAACCTAAAATGTCGTGCTTCGTTACGCGCCCTGCCGAGCCTGTCCCAGGAATTGTTTCCAACTCCGCCACTGCAATGTTTTCCTGCTTTGCGATATTCTTTACCAACGGAGAATAGAAGCGTGACGATGTGCTATAATTAGCTGGCTCATGACCAGCCCCATTTGACCCGTTCGCCGTTGCGACCGGCTGGGCTTGTATTTCTTTTGCTGGAGAGGCCGCTGGCATTGATGGTGCTGCCACACCTTCCGCTACATCTGTGGTAATAATGGCAATCGCTTTTCCAACCTTTACAACTTCACCTTCCTTTGCAAGAATTTCTTTCAGAACACCGGCGTGTGTTGAAGGAACTTCAGTATCAACTTTGTCGGTCGCAACTTCAAGAACGGATTCGTCCTGCTCGATCTTGTCTCCAGGCTTTTTCAACCAATGAAGAATTGTTGCTTCCATGATACTCTCGCCCATTTTAGGCATGATCAGTTCAACTTGTGCCATGTTTCAATCGTTTTCTGAGGGGGCAAAGTTAATGAGATTATAATATTTTCTGTTTAGCCGGCGATCAAATTTGGGATAATGGCGGCAGGTTCGCGGCAAATTTTTGCAATAGACTTGTTTGCAATTGAATCTATCGGGATTGGCGTTTTTGCACTGTGTTTATTCGGCTGTACTTTCAGATGCGCTATCGCGGTTTGCGTTGAATTTTTTAACCTTCGTGGGATGGCTTAAGCGATAATCGTGCGATTGCTGGTTGATTTTCAATGCTTTATTCACATACCCTTTTGCGTACCGTTTGATCCGTGCATCAAATGAGATCAATTCACCTTCCTTCAGGTGAAGTTGTTGGAAAGCCCTGGTAAATGTGAGCCATACATGATCGGTGAGAACCTCTGGCGTACCCAGCTTTTTGATGTTTTTCAAAAGCACTGTTTCTTCCGTGTATCCCTTGTAATTCGTTCTTTTTCCAAGTCGAACGAACATCGCAGTGAATGTCATCCGTTCACCCTGATCGGCGGCAAGTTTCTTTCTCATCAGATCAAATCAAACGATCGTGCGTACATGGCCAGATCATAGCTGGAGGTGATTTTTAATTTCTTACGGATATTCTTGCGATGCGTCTCGACGGTAGCTGGAGCAACGTGAATAATTTTCGCTATTTCATTCGCGGTTTTCCCAAGGACGAGTAATGGCAATACCTCCTTCTCGCGCGGCGACAACAGGCTAAATTGTTTGTAGTGCTTTTTAATGAAATTGTTTTCGTCCAGCAACCTGGAAACCTTTGTGGTGATGTGATGCTGCGGGTCGATTTGTAACGCCATGGTGACCATCAACACGGGCTTTCCGTTGTCATCGCGCAAAAGCACGCGCGTACTACTCATGTACCAATCCCATGGATGATCGTGCGAACGACGAACCTGTTGGAAGTAGGATACCAATCCGCGATCGTCCTTCTGTTGAAGCAACTCAAGAATTTTTGGTGTATAATCTTTCGCGTCTTCCGTGTTGAAATGTTTTTCATAGTAAGCCTGATTGCTCATTCGTCTTACTTCCTCGATTGAAATGAAAAGGTTGTCGAGCCCTCGCTGCGACATGTATTCGATCGCTAAGGTTTCGATATTGTGTATGATCACCACGCAGGGGAACTCATCCGCGCATGAAGCAATTTTTTCGACGGCCTTGTTTACTTTTTCCTTTAGGTCTTGAGTCATTTCAATCTTGTTTGTACAACAACGAACAGTCCAGTGTCCAAAAATGTTTGCAGCCACGCAATGAAAATGAAAAATAGGATGGAAAAAGCACTTTTTGAAACCGGCGAAGTATTTGTTTAGAATCGCCCATGAGAACGTTTATTGCTGTTATCCTCTGGTGTCTCCTTTTTGTACTGTGCTGGCCACTTGCCCTGATCGCCTTATTCCTGCTGCCGATCGTCTGGCTGATCTTGTTGCCTTTTCGAATTGTCGGGTTTACACTCGATGCGGTGTTCAGGCTTATCACGGCTATTTTCACATTGCCGTTCAGGTTATTGCGCAGATAATGACGTTGTGATCTTCGATTGATGTTTTATCTTTAGTTGAAAGTCACACGTATGAAAAAGAAGAAGGCGCTTATTATCATTCTCGCACTCATTGCTCTTTTAACGGCCGCATATTTTTATTTCGACAATCGTAACAGAACGTTAAGTCCTCCGGGCAAAGTGACTGAATCAAATAGTGGTTTAACCGTTTCAATATCATACAGCAGGCCGTCTGTCAGGGGTCGTTTGATCTTTGGAACAGAGGAACAAAGTGCTTTGCTGCCTTACGGGAAGTATTGGCGTCTGGGTGCAAACGAGTCAACGCAGATCACCTTCAGTACAGATGTTTTATTTAACGGAGAAGAAGCAAAGGCGGGTACATACAGGATGTATGCAATACCTGGTCAGAATAGTTTCGAAATCGGTTTAAATACGGCTGTCGGGAAGTGGGGATACAGCGAACCGAACTATGAACTTGACATATTACGAACGAAGGTTCCAGTCAGCAAGAATTCTCATATCGAACAATTCACCATACGACTTGAGTCAGCCGATGGTGGCATTGATGTTATCTGTGAATGGTCGGATGTTAGTTTTACTATTCCTGTTCTAACAAAATAGTTTTAATCGGGCAAACTCGTCCTCACCAGGTTCAGTACTGCAATTGACGACATGCGGATATTGATCAACCTGTCTTTCGACAATTGTAACCTGCGTGTGATTGTTTGATGCTCGTCTGAATACGCGATCCACACCGTGCCAACGGGTTTTTCGGCAGTTCCTCCTCCCGGTCCGGCAACACCAGAAGTTGCTACACCAATGTCGGTTTCAAACTGTTCTCTGACCTTCTTCGCAAGTGCTGAAACTGCCTCTTCACTCACAGCCCCAAATGATTTTAGTATGGCAGGATCAATGCCGAGATTATTTGTCTTGATTTCATTAGCGTACGCGATGACTCCGCCTTTGAAGTACGATGAACTTCCTGGCACAGAGGTTAAAAGGTGTGAGAGGTATCCTCCAGTACAACTTTCCGCCGCCGAAACTGTCAGTTTTTTTTGAGCAAGGGTTTTGCCGAGAACAACCTCCAGTGAATCTTCCCCAATGTTAAATATGTAATCACCCGCGAGCAACTTTAAGTTTTCGACAAGCTCTTCTGCTTCGCGCTGCATGCTGGTTTTGTCGTTACCAATAGCTGTAAGCCTCAGTTTCACTTCTCCTAAACTTGGAAGGTATGCGAGCCGGATATGCTCAGGTAGTGCGTTTTCCCACGACGAAATTTTATCAGCAAGGAATGACTCACCGATGCCAACAGTTCTGATAACGGTATGAAGTATTTCTGGTGTTTGAAAAGCAGCTTTCAGTTTCGGGATGACGATATCAGTCATCATACGTTTCATTTCATGCGGAACTCCCGGCATTGACACGAAGACTTTTCCATTTTTTTCGAACCACATTCCGGGTGCGGTTCCCATGCTGTTTGTAATCTTCTCGCAACAAACAGGAAGCGATGCCTGTAGCCTGTTGATTTCCGTGAGCTCTCTTCCGCGACTTTTAAAGAATGCCGTTACTTCCGCTAGTGCTTCTTCATGGATGGCCATCTCGCAATTAAAGTATTTTGCAAGGCATGGCTTTGTCAGATCGTCATTCGTCGGACCCAGACCGCCCGTGATAAGTATGATGTCGGCGCGCGTTTCTGCTTCCGCGAAAGCGGTAAGAATTTCTGATTCAATATCGCCAACGGAAGTTTTTCGAATGACCTTGATTCCCGCATTAGCGAGTTCTACACTCATCCATTGAGAATTTGTATCGACAATCTGGCCGAAAAGAATTTCATCGCCAATGGTGAGCAGTTCTGCAGTTATAGTTTTCATCTCAAAGGCCGAAATAGTGTAAATTCCTGAACGTTTGCAATCGACCCTTGAATTCGTAGCCTGCTTAAATAAAATTGGAAGGTTTTACAGCGTTTAACCAACAAACCATGTCTTCCATTAAACAATCAGCTCGACTATGCGACAAAATCTGAATTTATTAAAATCAATGTTCAGCCTTCCCTTGCTTTCATTTTTCATGGGAATGGTGATTCTTTCTGGATGTGATATGTTACAGGAAGACAAATCAGCGCAACAGCCTGAACTCGAATTTGTTTCCGATCCACTGGTTATAACCCCAGCTGGCTCCGGAATCATCGACTTGCGATCTCTGATCGCGTCTTCCGGAAACTATTCTTTTCAGATCTCGCAAAGACCAACGCTTGGAACATTGCAGTCAATGGGCGGAGATGTTCTGCGGTATACTGCGAATGAGGGGGTTAATGAGGGACAGGATGCGTTCATTGTCTCTGTCTTTTCCTCAGCTAATAGTTTGCTCGGACAGGATTCGGTTTCAATCGTCATCACGCAGGATTCGACTAACATGCCGTGCGGCGTTTATGCAATCAATGACTATGCTTATTATTCCGATTCCACTGCTGTGGATGGCCATATCGATATCGATGTTTTACTAAATGACATACTTTGCGGAGTCGAACCATCTCAAATTGAAGTTTCAATTCCAGAAGATCTCATGGAGGGCAGCAATCCACTTCCGCAAGCCCATTTCGGAACGGTGTCAGTGCTTGCAGATAATAGAATTCGGTATACGCCGGATGATATGTTTAACGGAACCGATAGCATTATATACAAGTTGGTGAAGCCTGCCGGCGTACCGGAAGCTGGTGACCCTGAAATCACCGCCTATGGTTTTATATTCATCTCAGCGCAAAAATCCAATCCACCTGATTCAAGTTGTAAAGATAGTTTCTATTTGAATGATGATTTTTATGTTATAAGATTAAACGATCAGGATTCTACTGCCGGAGACTCGACGAACGTGAGAAAAATCTTTATTGGGCTTTTTGATAATGATTTCTTGTGTCCGGCATACACGTTTGAGTTTACCGATCCGGAAAACGGTGGAATAATAAGCGAATGGAACTACGCAGGCCAGATGTACTACGAAGCACCACCATTGGCTGTGACTGGTTTTGCTGATTCATTTTCTTATGAGGTTTGCATTGAGGGTGTTTGCCGTGAAGCTTCAGTGACAATTACATGTGAATAAGAAATAAATAAGGCATCCGCGTGACTTAGCGCGGATGTCATTTTTGATGGATCCGTTATCAGACATCATTCGAGGATGCATAAGAAATGATTCACGTGCACAACGTGAATTGTACGACCGTTATAAAGCACGGCTGATGGGCGTATGCCGACGATACACCGCAAACCGTGACGAAGCACATGACATCCTGCAAGATGCATTCATTAAAATTTTTAACAAGATTGATCAACTCAATTCTTACGAGAAGATTGATGGTTGGCTTATCCGCATTACAATAACAACGGCATTAGACTACTATCACAAAAACAGACGATTTTCCTTCGCTACAATTGAGAACATCGAGAGCGAAAGTGAAGAGTACGAAAGAATTTTTTCGACAATAACAGATAAATATCTGGTAGACATGATCAATTCCCTGCCCGATGGTTGCAGGGTAATTTTCAACCTTTTTATCGTCGAGGGTTATTCGCATGCCGAGATCGCGACGATGTTGTCGATTACAGAGTCAACATCGCGATCTCAGCTTGTGTATGCAAAGAAGTTGTTAAAAGAAAAACTCAACGCAGTAGGTGTGTTGCGATATGAGCGATATGCATAACGATATTCCAGAAGAGCTTCGCCGAAAGCTTCAGGGTTACGAAGAGCAACCTTCGCCAGACCTGTGGAAGAAGATTGAATCTTCTTCGCAGAAGCCTATTGCCGTGGATGAAGCGCTTAATAGTTTTCAGGAGGAACCTGACGAATATCTTTGGCACAAGATCAATACAAATTTGCAGTATGAACGCTTTTTTAGTTGGGTGGATTTTTCAGGGAGGATAGCAGCAACAATTGCACTCTTGTTCCTGATTTGGATAGGCGCAAGTCAGCGCGACAATCAAAGAACAAAAGTCGACTCAGAAACCGCCGGTAATTTAAAAAATGAAAATAAGGAGACGCCGCCCATTCCGGGAGATAGTCAGGAAAGAGTACCTGCCTTGGCGATGAGCTTACAAAACGCCAATTCAAATGAAGGAAATGTATTGGAAGATGATCAATCACCGCCAGGTGAATTATGGTTAGCTGATACTTCTGCTGGTGTTCCGCAACGCATTCATCGGGATAGCGCTGACGCGATGCTGATCGAGGAAAAAAACCTGGATACGCACGCCAGGTTTGCAAGATTGCAACGCGATTCAGTGATCATGCCCGCAGGCGCTGACTCGACACAATCACCAAATTCGCTATTGGCAGACGAAAAGAAAGAAGAGAAACCAAAACGCATCCGGAATCACGGCTTATATGCGCTGGTCATGCCGACATTCGGATATCAACAGGTGCGACCTGTAGACGACGACGACATTGTTATTGAAAGCATTGAAAAGATTTCACTCTTTTCTACAAAACGCCTTGGTATCCGGGCGGAAGTTGGGTATGAACACGCAATTTCTAAACGACTGTCCGCGAACGCCGGCGTATTTTATTATCAGAGGAAACAGACAATTGCGTACGGCTACCGTGACCCGCGGCGGGTCGAAGTAGTACCGATCGAGGGACAACCATGGTCTTATCAGGTGAAACAGGAATTACTCTCATCAACGTTTGAATACGAAGTAAAAAATATTGGATTGACGGCAGGCATCAATTACACAATCAAAAGCAAAGTATTGCACCAAAAATTGGGAACAGGTGTTGAGATTCACAAAGCAATGTCTTCATCAGGTGAAATAAATGGTACAAACCGGGCTTTCATTTTCGCGAATGCATATTACCGAATATCTTATCCGGTAGCGCCTTCGATCGACATCATGATTCAGCCTACTTTAAATTATTCCATCCAGCTTGATGAAAGGCTGGATGCGCCATTCTACGTGAAACCCTACGGCTTAGGTTTGAATTTTGGCGCTTACATAAAACTGGATTAGGGGTTGCGGTGGAGGATTCGATTTACTGTGTAAATTGGATCTCCTTTAATGTCGTTGTTGCAGCATGTCCTACGCACTTGATATCCAGCGGGAGATTTATCTCAACGGATTCGCCGGAAAACTTCCACGCATCCCCGTAGATTTTAATCAACTTGAACGCGCAGCAAAGGCGGTGATGAAACCAAAAGCATTTGCTTATGTGGCCGGTGGTGCTGGCACTGAGGAAACTCTGTTTTCAAATCAACGTGGCTTTGCGAACTTCAAGATCGTTCCGCGAATGCTGCGCAATGTTGGTGATCGAGACACCAGTGTGAATTTGTTCGGCCAAAGGCTTCCTTCGCCATTTCTACTGTCGCCCGTAGGTGTACTCGAACTTGTCCACAGGGAAGCTGATCTGGCAGTCGCGCGTGCGGCTTCGGGTTTAGGTGTTCCGTTTATATTTTCCAATCAGGCTTCGTACCCGATGGAGAAATGCGCTGTTGAGATGAACGGATCACCGCGCTGGTTCCAGCTTTACTGGAGCAAGTCAAAAGATCTTGTGCAGAGTTTTGTGCGCAGAGCGGAGGCATGTGGTTGCAATGCGATTGTGGTAACACTTGACACCACAATGCTCGGGTGGCGGACACGTGACCTTGAGCTTGCGTATTTACCTTTCCTCGAAGGAAAAGGCATCGCACAATATACTTCCGATCCCGTCTTTCAGCAAATGATGGATGAACCGGATGATGCTCCACCAATGAAACGCCTGATCACATATCAATCTGTTGCAGGTTTGATTTCGATGGTGAAAAGATATCCTGGTTCTGATTTCTTCTCGAAACTGCGTTCTCAAAGACCGGTGAAGGCAGTGAGAAAATTTATATCAACATATTCCAATCCGGCGACAACGTGGGAAGATTTAGAATTCCTGAGGTCATTGACAAAACTGCCGATCCTGTTAAAGGGCATATTGCACGCGGATGATGCGCGAAGGACGATGGACTACGGTATGGATGGGATCATTGTGTCCAATCACGGTGGACGGCAGATAGATGGAGCGATTTCAAGCGTTGCCGCACTTCCGGCGATCATTGATGCAGTTCCTGATGGGTTTCCGGTATTGTTGGATAGCGGCGTTCGCGGAGGCGCCGATACTTTTAAAGCGCTGGCGCTCGGGGCAAAAGCAGTTTGTATTGGAAGGCCGTACGTTTATGGGCTGGCATTGGCCGGCGAATCGGGTGTTTACGAGGTAATGCAGAATTACATGGCGGAATTTGAACTCACAATGGGGCTTGCTGGTTGTAAGAATGTCAGCGAGATAAATGAAACCATGATCACGGGCTAGAATGCCTCTTGGCTTTAAAAGTATGGTTCTTTACTCCTGATAAGTTTTTTTATCTTGCGAACCCAAAACCACATGAAGAAGTTTATCGTCATCGCGTTCATTCTAAGTGCATGTTCAAGTACACAGATCAACCAGACACTGGGAGAGCTTGGAAAAGTTGGAAGTTCCGGTCAGGCGTTAACAACTCAGGAGGTCGCCGAGGGCTTAAAAGAGGCGTTGATAAAAGGGATCTCGACCGGCTCAGATTATGTTTCGCAAACGGACGGATACTTCAAAAATCCTTCGATTAAAATTCCGTTTCCGCCGGATGTGAAAAAGGTCGAGGATAGACTCCGCCAGATCGGACTTGGTGACCAGGTTGATAATTTTGTTATGACGTTGAACCGCGGCGCCGAGGATGCAGCGAAAGAAGCAAAACCAATTTTTATTACTGCAATCCGTTCAATGACCATTGAAGACGCGTGGGCAATCCTGAAAGGGACTGATGATGCCGCGACACAATACCTGAAGCGTACGACGTCGGCGCAGCTTCGTGAAAAGTTTAAACCCGTTATCCGTCAGTCGCTCGATAAAGTTAACGCAACACGATATTACAGCGACATCATTTCGCGGTACAACCAGATCCCACTTGTTCAGAAAGTGAATCCTGACCTGGATGACTATGCGACTGAAAAAGCTATCGACGGGCTATTCCTGATGATTGCGAAAGAAGAAAAAAACATTCGCGAAAATCCGGTGGCGAGAACCACGGAATTACTCCGACGCGTATTTGGCGCGCAACAATAGATACTCAACTCAACAACCTATAAGATAATGAGCCTTTATAAGAAACACGACGCAACAATTAATAAAGCTATTCGTGCATTGCATGACAGAACCTTCTTTGCAGCTTATCCTGAACACCCTGCGCCAGCAGTTTACGGCGAAACAGCAGATGCAGATGGACAGGCGAAGTTCAAGGCAACAGTTGGAAAAAAATTCGAAGAACTGAAACAGGAAAATGCATCGGGCTGGGCTGGGCAGGAAGAATCTCCTTACATGCAGGAAGCATTGAATATCAGTTATCCTACGTTCACCGTTCCGGTATTGATCGAGCGTGCAACGAAGTCCTTTCACCAATGGAGAAAAGTTGATATTCACGAACGGGCAGGCTTGCTTGTCGAAACACTTGAACGCGTGAAGTCTCGTTTTTTTGAAATCGCTTATGCAACCATGCATACTACCGGACAAGGTTATATGATGGCATTCCAGGCATCAGGGCCGCATGCAGCCGATCGTGCCCTTGAGGCTATTGCTGCGGGTTATGAAGAGTTGCAACGCTTTCCAACGAAAGCACTATGGGACAAGCCGATGGGTAAGTTCAACATACAGCTGAACAAAGAATGGCGCGCTGTTCCTAAAGGAATTTCAGTCGTGATCGGTTGTTCAACTTTCCCGACCTGGAATTCAGTGACTGGTATTTACGGAAGCCTGATCACTGGCAACAGCGTGATTGTAAAGCCACATCCTGGATCAATCCTGCCGATTGCAATTATTGTTGCTGAAATTCAGAAAGTACTAGCGGAAAATAATCTTGATCCGAATACTTGTCAGCTTGCTGTTGATACTTTCGACAAGATGATTACGAAAGAACTTGCCGAGCATCCGGCTGTGAAGTTGATTGACTTTACCGGAAACTCAACATTTGGAAGCTACCTGGAAACGCTTCAGGGGAAATCGGTTTTTACTGAAAAGACTGGCGTGAATTCTGTTATTCTCGATTCAGTTGATGATGTCGATAAAGTGGCGGCTAACCTTGCGTTTGCGCTTACATTATACAGTGGGCAGATGTGTACTGCGCCGCAGAACTTTTATATTCCGGAAGCAGGGATCAAAAGCAATGGCAACACCATCAGCTTTGACGAGTTCGCGCAAAAACTCGTTGACAACATTTCCGGTCTTGTTGATAACCCGAAAGCCGGGCCGTTCGTACTTGGTGCCATCCAAAATAAAAATACCTGTGCGCGCGTAACGGACGCTGAGAAGCTCGACGGGAAAGTTTGGTTGAAAACCCGTGTGATTGAAAATCCGATGTTTAAAAAAGCGCGGATTACAACTCCAGTTGTCGTCGAAGTTAAATCTTCGGCAAAGGAAGTCTTCTCAAAAGAATTGTTCGGGCCCATTGCCTTGCTGATCAAGACAAAAAACACCAATGAGTCGATTGCCCTCGCGCAGGAGATGGCGATAAAGCATGGTGCAATTTCTTGTGGCGCATATACAACGGATGCAAACGTCCGTGAAAAGATCGCCGACGACATGGCGCTGGCAGCAACGCCTGTGTCATTCAATCTCACGGGAGGAATTTATATGAATCAAAACGCGGCATTCTCCGATTTCCACGTAACAGGAGGAAACCCCGCTGGAAATGCTTCATTCACAAACCCTGAATATGTAACGAAAAGATTTACCTGGGTTGGACATCGTGAGCCGGTGAAAGCTTAGTTATTGTTGTTGATAATCAACCATCAGACAAAGGTTCTTTCTCTCGGAGAGAACCTTTTTTTATACACGAAAGATGTGGATCACTCTTGCAGAAGCAATGGTGCTGCCCGGCACTCAATCGAGTTTTGACAAAACTTTCTTCAAACTCTCGTGCCAATGCGGTATTGAGATTCCGAAAGTATTTTTGATTTTCCCTTTTGAAAGAACGGAGAACTTGGGCCGGGCGGCCAGGGTTTTATATTCGCTAGTTCTGATGGGATTCACTTTACTCTGGATGTTTTTCTCTGCAACAATAAAGTGAGCGAAGTCATACCAGGAAATTACACCTTCGTTGGTGTAGTGATAAATTCCGGGCTCGTCTTTTTTTCCGGAATGAATGGCGTCGATAATTGAAAGAATGGCCGAAGCGAGATCGCCTGCAAATGTTGGCGAACCAATCTGGTCGGCAACAACGCCGAGTTCTGGTCTTTGCTTCGCTGCATTTATAATGCTCTTAACGAAATTTTTTCCGAACGTTGAGTACACCCATGCCGTTCTGATAATGTAGGCATTTTTTAGTGTTGCCATTAGCAGCTTTTCGCCTTCAAGCTTTGTATGACCGTACACGGAAACAGGCCCGGTTCCCGTATTCTCATCAATGGGCTGATTCTGCTCGCCGCTAAAAACGTAATCGGTTGAAACGTGAACGATCCTGATGTCGTTTTCATTCGCAACCTCTGCCAGCATTTTAACAGCTAATGCGTTCACGCGATGAGCGAGTTCCTTATTCTCTTCCGCAGCATCGACGGCAGTGTAAGCTGCGCAGTTAACGATATAACCGAAACGGTTTTGTTTGAAATAAGCTTTCAACGCATGCTCGTCAGTAAGATCAAGGTCCGCGAGGTCAATGAAGGTAAATGAAAACTGAGGATAATCTTTTGCAAGCTCCTTCAGTTCACTTCCTAATTGACCATTACCCCCTGTAACAAGAATTGAAGACTTGCTCATTGTATGATTTGGTTAATTTGAAATGGGAGAATCTGGGAAGCAAATTAATTGTTTTTGGTGCTTCATTGTGTCATCAGCAATACAAAATTCATTCCCGGTATGTTAACTGAACCATAACTTGATGGCCATCGCAATGATGGAGACAACCATTACCCGTTTGATCCACTTCTCGCCTTTATCTACACTCCAGCGACTAGCATACCATCCGCCAAGCGCGTGGCCAATTGCAAGCACAAATCCGGTCAGCCACACTATTTTTCCTTCGTAGGCAAACACGATAACCGAAACCACAGTGTAAACAATAGCCGAAAATACTTTCACGTAGTTCGTTTTTACAAGCTGCATGTTGTTGACAAGGCCTAATACTGCTATTACGAGAAAGCCGACACCTGCCTGTACAAATCCGCCATAAATGCCGATGAAGAAAAACAGGAACGTTCCCAAGATTTGTGATTTCATCGTGTAAACTTCACTTGTTCGCGATCCCTTAAACGGATCAAAGATGATCAGGATTACTGAAAGGAACATCACCCCGACGAAGATCTTGTTGAACACTTCATCCTGAATTCTCGACGCGAGCATCGATCCGATAAACCCACCAATCATCGCCGACAAGCCCAGGTAGATACTGTAGGGAAGAGGCAGTTCAACGCCTTTGCTTCGGAAGCCAGTCGCGGCAAAAATATTTTGAAAAAGTATTGCCACACGACTTGTTGCATTCGCGCTTGTGATCGGTAGTCCGAGAAACGTAAGTATGGGAACAGAAAACAGTGATCCACCACCGCCAACCGTATTGAGAAACGCAGCTAAGAATCCGACGGCGATAACTATGGGTACTTCGTAAATCTCCACAAAAACCTTTGCATGAAAGATAGTTAAAAAGATTTTGAACGATCATCGCTTTGGTTTGTACAGATTAAACTATTCACAATTTAATTCTTCCGTGTGCGTTATGTATCGCGCGGGGAATAGTGAGATTACTTTAAAATAGCTTCATGAAGTTTTTTGCCCTCATGTTCTTCCAGGTTGCCGCAGTCATTGTCGCGGCGCAGGGAAGAAAGCAGTTTATCAGGCCACTGCAATTTTCAATTACGCCGGGGATCAGCACGAATGGCATTCACCCTGGTGGCTATAGCAATTACATTTCACTCAACCTGACGTCCGGATATTCCGCTGCGAATTATCTTCTTGAAATCGCTGGCATATCCAATCTGAATGTGATCGAGACGCGCGGTCTCCAATTCGCAGGGATTGCCAACATGACAGGAGCGAATGCGTTTGCAGGCTTGTACGAGAAGGAGATTGTCAAAAAAGAGAAAGAGGGTTTTGAAGCGAACCTGTCGGGACTGCAAATAGCGGGTGTCACCAACGTTGTACTCGATAATGTTTTTGGCGCCCAGGTTTCAGGCGGCATCAATGGAAGTGGAGGCGCATTGCAGGGTGTTCAACTTGCAGGCTTGGTGAATGTTGTAAGGAAATATTCATTTGGCATTCAATTCGCCGGTGTTGGAAACGTGTCAGTTGAATCGATGGACGGAGTTCAGTTCGCAGGCGTATTCAACATCACTGAAGGCGGGTTGTTTGGGCTACAAGTCTCAATGATTAACAAAGCCGGGTTTATTGAAGGCATTAATTCTTTTAATAATACAAACCCGACTGGTGTTCAGATTGGGTTGGTGAATCATGCTAAAATCATGAATGGTTTTCAGATCGGCATTTTGAATATTGGCCGGCGAATGCAAGGCACGCAAGTCGGGCTGATCAATATTTTCAAGGATGGTAAAACGCTGGAAACGCGAGGCGGTACTTCCATCGGTTTGATAAACGTTGGTGCTACCGGGTATCTGTCCGTGTATGCGAATGAGCTATTTAACTTCAACGTTGAAGTGGCAACCGGCAATATCAAGAACGTGCGCATGAAGAATGACGCAGTTGAAATGCAATTGCAAAATGGTTTGATTTACGCGAAGAACTTTGGGTCAACGAAGAACTCGGAACAATGGGCGGTTGGTTACGGTTTTAAAAAATTCTTTTTCAATCGTTCAGCTTCACCGGGTTATAGCAAGCTTCGTTTGCTGGCGATCGGTTTCGACTTGCTGCACATTAATCACGATGAAGGAAAGTTTACACGTGATCTTAGCTTGATCACCCGCCCGCAGGTTATGGCGGGATCACGTTTTCATCCGAAAAATCGTGCTTTTTACTTTTTTGCGGCAGCTAGCTATAACGTTTACTTCACGGATACAGATGAATATATCGAAGGGTTTATACGCGAGGGCACGACAGCATCCGGCAAACGTGATCATTGGCCCGGTCTATCGCTCGGTGTTCTAATTCAATAACGTACACGCGTTGAACTTTAAACCTTGAACATTAAACCTTGAACCGTGTTTATCTAACCGCCACCTTCCTGATCATTTTCGAAAATATTGTCGGGAATAACCTTTTGATATATACACCCCAGACTTCTTTTCCACCAATGTATACTTCTTCTTTCTTCCGCTCGATCGCGTGAATGATTTTTTCTGCGCACCAATTTGCCGATTTTCCTCTATACTGCGCTTCATCCATTTTCTTTAATGGTGTCCCATCACCCGTAAGCGCCGCAAGTGTGATTGGCGTATGAATGAAGCCGGGGCAGATCATGGTTACCTTGATGTTGTCCTTGAAATGCTCTGCGCGCACAGCATCGAAAAATCCATGCAACGCATGCTTGGATGCCGCATAGCCTGACCGATATGGGGTTCCAAACTTGCCGGTGAGGCTGCTTACGTTGACAAAATGTCCCCCTTTTCTTTTAATAAAATGAGGAAGGATGCATTTTGTTAAACCGACTGCGCCGAAGTAATTTACTTCCATCAGTCTCCTGTCAACGTCGAGTTCCGTTTCTGCAACAAGCGAACGTTGACTTATGCCACCGTTATTGATTAAAATGTCTACATGACCAAAAATTTGGATTGCAGCTTCCGTCGATAGCTTTAGTGTCGATGTCTGAGAAAGGTCTATGGGTAAAACGCGGACAAACGGCTGAGCTTTTGCGTTGCAATTTCCTTTCACCCGTTCAAGCTCTTCCTTCCTGCGCGCCGAAAGAATGAGCTTCGCGCCTTTTTTTGCAAGGTGATATGCCAAGGCTTCGCCGATTCCGGATGAGGCACCGGTTAACCAGATTACTTTACCTGCCAGTGAAGACATACATTCAGGATTTTATTCTATCGTAAATCACAAAGTCGAACGCATAGGCATGCCGTTCGTCTTTGTCATGATGCTTTCGCAACACTTCTTTCCATTTATTTTTATCGACATTTGGAAAGTAAGTATCACCTTCCACAACAGCGTCGATTTCTGTGAGATAAAGCCGATCTGTCTGTTCCATCGTTAATTTGTAGATCTCGGCTCCACCGATCACAAACAGTTCTGTTTCACCTGCGCTTTCCGCGATGTTAATTGCTTCCGTTACATCGTTTAGTACAATACAATGCGGCGCTTCGAAATCCTCTTGACGCGTTATTACAATGTTGATCCGGTTCGGAAGTGGTTTGAATTTCGAAGGAAGAGAGTCGTAATTTTTTCTTCCCATAATGACGTGATGACTTTTGGTTGTCTCCATGAAGAATTTCATATCATCAGGGAGTTTCCAGGGTAAATCATTATCTCTTCCGATCACTCCATTTTTAGATACTGCCGCAATTGCTGATACGATCATGATCCTTAACCTTAAACCTTAAACCTCAAACTTTAAACCTTAAACTATCTTATTCCCCCTGAGAAATTCATTCACAGCCATTCGTTTTTTCCCCTCTGGCTGGAGCTCGTCAATCGATATCCAGTCGTCCAACGTCTTTATGTAAATATAATTTTTATTGTCAGAGTTAATCGTTCCTGGCATTTCCTTATCAGTCTTATCCACAACGGAAACATTGAAAAGTTTATAAACTTTGCCATTAAGTAATGTCCAGGCAGCAGGGTAGGGGCTCAGTCCTCTTATAAAGTTACGGATGGCCGATGCGGATTGGGACCAGTTGACCTCACAGGTTTCTTTGAAAATTTTTGGAGCATGTTTGATGTCGATACCATGGGGTTGCGGCATGGAAGGATAACTCCCTTTCTGAATTGCCTGCACAGTTTTTAAAACAAGCTTTGCACCTTTATGCATGAGTCGCTCGTAAACCGTTCCAACATTGTCATCGTCGCTGATGGTTTCCTTCTCCTGGAAGATGATACTTCCGGTATCAATCTCATGTTTGAGGAAAAATGTAGTGACACCAGTTTCTTTTTCACCATTCATGATCGCCCAATTGATTGGCGCTGCACCGCGATATTGTGGTAGCAATGATCCATGGAGATTAAACGTGCCGAATGATGGCATCGACCACACTACTTCGGGCAACATCCGGAATGCAACAACAATCTGAAGGTTTGCCTTAAAAGTCTTCAGCTCTTCGATAAATAACGCTGATTTTAAGTTTGTCGGCTGGAGCACCGGAAGGTTGTACTTTAATGCGCATTCTTTTACCGGCGATCCGACAAGTTTCTGTCCACGGCCTTGAGGTTTATCTGGCGCCGTAATCACAGCTACAACATTAAATCCGTTTTCAACAAGAATTTCCAGGGAAGGCACTGCAAATTCAGGTGTTCCCATAAAGATGATGCGTAGGTCGGTCATACGCGGCCTAAGTTAATAAACGAGCTGTTACCGCAACGGCAGAAATATAAATTCATGACGTTTGTTTATATTTTGAATGGGCTTAACCCTTGTATTGTTCGTAATCGGAAAAAGCGTTGGAGCACGCATGATCGTACCCATCATTACTAATCGCCGACGGTCGTGGTCGTGAAGAGGATTCAATTGCATTACCTTAATAGCCGAGTAGATTGCTAGAATTAGCCTATTCTTGTTATTTAATGATAGCACGGCTACATTTGCGCTAAATTCACTTTAAAAAAAGTGATCAAACCTTAACTAACCAATGAAAAAAATTCTCTCTTTTTTGGGTGCGACAACGTTTTTTGTTTTTAGCAGCTGCGATGAAAATGATAACACGCCCCCTGATACGACCAAGCCCGAAATTATTATTACATCGCCTTCTGAGGCTGATTTTTATCAAGATGATATAATCATCACTGCCTCAGCAACGGACAACGCTGGGGTCACAACGATGGACATTTATTTTGATGGGACGTTGGTTCATTCAAATTCAGCTGATGAAATTACAGCCACCGTTAGCACCACCGACTATGAGGATGGCCCGCACATCCTAAAAGTTGTAGCAAAAGATGCTGCTGGAAACGAAACCAGCATCGCGCGGTCTGTCACTCTTCTGAATACCGTCATCACACTGAATATTCTTTCATTTTTGCCGGCCGAGAATACAGATTATTATTATTATTTGCTTGACGAGGAGAACAAGCAAGCCAGTGATGTTATTAAGGTGACAGCCAATACAGCAGAGATTAAATTCAGTACGCCAGCCAATCATACAATTAACACAAAGTATACGCTGGCGGCATTTGAACGTCGGGAAGGCCATGAATTCTTTTCAGACGTAAGTCAGATTAATATGGCGGCCGGGTATCGCCAGGGGTCTTATAATAAGTTGGTTGGTCAGCTTCCAAGTTCAACAATAAGCAGCACGGCATCTCATACTGTGCATCTTCAGGATTTTTCAAATCCGTTGCTCGTAAATGCTCACAGCGGTCCGTTTGGTCTCTTTCTTCCTCATTCGGGTTCGAGCTTCTCTATCCCGTTAGAAGAGGATGGGGCCGATGCTTACCTTGCAGTTTTGCCGAGTTATGAAGAAGGGCCGGTATACAAATTACTCTCGAATCTAACGTCAGGGTCTGAAACTGATTTGAATCCCGAGGATTTTACGCCAATGGATGGTGTAGACATTGCTGCATCAGATGGAGTCCTCAGCACTGTATCCGTTGTTGAGGGATTTAAAACGGAGGGGGATTATTCGCAAGGACGATTGGTGTGGCTAAACTATACTGGTGCCACCAGCCCACTTCAATACGTGATGCAAATGTATTATCCCGGTAATCACTTTCCAGAGTATCGGTCCTTTATGAACGAAACTTTCATGGACACAGGCGAGGATTATCAGGTATTCGGAGCCACCCCGCCATCGGAATTTAAAAGAATCAGCGCAGAGGTGATAGGTATTAGCCAAACGACCACAACGTTGTCGGCGGAAATTCAGGGAACGTATGATTACGTTATTTTGAATGGCGGCATTTACAGCTCAGACCCGTCTATCGACAGTTATACGTGGTCAGTTACGCTTTCAGCTGAAGATGCAGCCGCAGGCTGGTTGCTACCTGAAGTGCCGCAAGAATTGATCGATCTTTATGATTTTCCTCCGTCATCTGAATGGCAAAGCGCAGTTACTGTGAGCATTGGAGATTATTCCGGATTGGAAGGGTATGAAGAGTACTTTGAAAGTAATTTTAACGATATCACACTTGGCTGGAATTATTTTTCATGGGCAAAACATTCAAGAGAATTTTTGTTTAAGTACAAAAGATTTGACCAGGCAGGAGGGAAAAAGCAAGATTCATCTCCGTTTCATTTTTTACCGAATGGCCACATGGATTTGCGGCCGGGTGACGCCGGGTACTTCCCATCGAACAGAATACATGTGAGGTAATCGTTAAAATTTACGATTTGAAGTAGAAAGATTTGTCAAATATTGCATTGGTGTCATGTCGCCAATGCAATATTCACTTCAAGTATGCCCCATTGAGACGCACGTAACATCGGCATTCTAACCCTCGAATTATATTGCTTCACGACAGGCAACCAAAAAAGCGCTCACTCCTTTAACGAACTCCTCATATACTTTTTACAAATCGGGCATAGTTCCCACACATGTCCTCGCGCAGGACAATACTTTCTTCCGAAGTAGATGATCTGCAAATGAGCCTTGTCCCATTTTTCTTCCGGGATGAGGCGTTTAAGATCTTTTTCGGTTTGCTCGACACTCTTTCCGTTCGTCAATCCCCAGCGGTGGGCGAGACGATGGATATGCGTATCAACCGGAAATGCGGGTATGCCGAAGCACTGAGTCATCACCACAGAAGCCGTCTTATGCCCAACGCCCGGGAGTTCTTCAAGCTGTTCGAACGTAGTCGGCACATGTCCATCATATTTGTCGATCAATATCTGCGAAAGCTTGCTGATTGCTTTCGACTTTGCTGGCGATAAACCACAAGGCCTGATGATTTCCCTGATCTGATCGACAGGTATCTTTGACATGTCAAACGGATTGTCAGCCAAACGAAACAACGTCGGGGTGGTTTTGTTGACGCGTTCGTCGGTACATTGTGCCGACAGCAGTACGGCGATCAGCAGCGTATAAGGGTCTTTGTGATCAAGCGGGATATCGGGATCGGGAAAATACCTATCGAGGATTTTCAGAATATCCTTTACTTTCTCAGCCTTGGTCATGTGCGTTACGGATAAAAGAGATATTGCTTACGTTTCTCATTGTATGCAGCGAGGGCCTGTTCCCAGCTTCGGCGGATGTCGTCTTCGGTAACACCTCTGGTGATCTGTTCACGCAGCGTCGAGGTTCCCACATGCGTGTCGAAGCTCTTGCTGTTAAAGAACTTATCTTTCTCTGGAAACGCATTGTAAATATCAATAAGATATTTGAGGTCGAGTTTTCGTTCAGCCACTACGTTGCGTAAGTCTATTCCGTAACACACTTTGTTTTCGTACGGTGGATTTTTCGACATACCCGGAATGCTTTCCGGCGTAAACGCAAATGACAAGTCTTTTAAGTCGGGGTGCCCAACCACCTGGAAGGGAAATGTCGTCCCGCGGCCAACACTCATGATCGTTCCTTCAAACAACCCGAGCGAGGGATAAAGACGTATAGCCTGATCGTTAGGCAGGTTCGGCGATGGCTTCTCCGACAACGAATACTCATCTTCATGACGCCAGTTGCGCAGTTTTACGATATCCAGTTCGCACTTTACTCCGCCATTTAACCATCCTTCCCCATTGATCATCATCGCGAGTTCTCCCACGGTAAGACCATGAACAAGTGGTATCGGATGCATGCCGAGAAAGGATTTAAAGGAAGATTCAAGCACCGGCCCGTCGGTATAATTTCCATTGGGATTGGGACGATCAAGCACGATCATTTTTTTATTGTTCTCCGCACATGCTTCCATTACGTAATGCATCGTGCTGATGTAGGTGTAAAACCGAACGCCCACGTCCTGAATATCAAAGACAACAACATCGATGTCCGCCATTTGTTCTGGTGTTGGTTTCTTGTTCGCGCCATAGAGCGAAATAAGTGGAAGCCCTGTTCTGATATCCTTGCCATCTTTCACCTGCTCACCTGCATCGGCCGTCCCACGAAAACCGTGTTCGGGAGCAAAGATCTTTATAAGCTTTACACCTGAGGATAACAAGGTATCTGCTAGATGCGTCTTGCCGACAAGCGACGTGTTGTTTACAACCAGGGCAACGCGTTTATCGGCAAGTTTTGGCAATAACAAACCAAGTTGATGGGCACCGAGCACCACAGGTAAAAATTCTTTCTGTGGAAGGTCGATATCAGGTTGCGGCTTTGACGATGAGGACGTCCCGGTCTTTACTCGACAGTTTAACAGCAATGTGCTTGTGAGCAATACGACAACGACTGATATCTTATTCATAGTGCTTATTTGAATCTGGCTGAGAATTGATATTTTGCAGTAAATCTATCGAAGAAAAGTTAGCAATAATTTGAAACTGTCTTACTTCATATCCAGAAAGATCACCAACGTGCAGAAGGAGGGTTTCGCATCTACTATTCATACTATTGCAATTTTCAGCGTAGCTGTTGGGCTTGCTGCTGCTATTGTTTCCTTTCTCATCATGAAAGGTTTTCAGGAAACAGTGAAGAATAAGATCTACAGTTTTAGCGGTCATCTGGTGATTACGCAGTTTACAATGAATAATTCGCCGGAAGAACGGCCGATGAATTACCGCATCGACATTTATAATCAGCAAAAACAGTTCCCGTTTATTCATCACATCCAGGAATATGCGCACAAGGCTGGGCTTGTAAAAACAGAAGATGAAGTAGTGGGTGTTGTCATTAAAGGGATTGGTGAAAGTTTTGATCAGGAAGCGTTTAAGGAGAACATGGTGGCGGGAAGATTTATTAATTTCCCGGACTCTGGGTACGCGAGAGAAATTGTTCTGAGTAAAACCATTGCCGACGTATTGCAAACAGATGTCGGGGATGAGATCATCATTCACTTTTTTCAGAACCCACCCCGTTTCCGAAAGCTGGAAGTCGTTGGTATTTACGAAACGAATCTCACCGAATATTACGACAGCAGGATTATTCTCGGTGACCTTCGGTTAATACAACGCCTCAACGACTGGAACGACAGCATCGCGGGTGGATTGGAAGTATTTGTGAAAGATGCGGAGATTGATGACGTAGGTGTGGCTATCGGCGAGATGATGGATTATGATCTGAATATTGAACGTGTAAGTGACCGCTACATGCAGGTCTTTGAGTGGCTCGACCTCCTCAGCAGACAGGTCAATATCTTTCTTGTGATCATTCTAACGGTTGTGTGTGTTAATATGATTTCCATTGTATTAATACTCGTAATGGAACGAACGCAAATGATCGGGATGCTGAAAGCATTGGGTGCGCGCGATGGATTTATCCGATCGATCTTTTTTTACAACGGCGTCAATCTGATCATCAAAGGACTTTTGCTTGGCAATTTGCTCGGACTTGGATTATGTTTTATCCAGTACAAGTTTCAGCTCATTAGGCTCAACCCGCGAGATTACTACATGAGCTTTGTGCCGATCAGCTGGCATTGGGATATTGTGCTGATGTTGAATCTGCTTACACTTGCCGTGGTCTCGATCGTGCTTTTCTTACCAACCATGGCGATCTCACGAATCAACCCAATCAAAGCGATAAGGTTCGATTAAACAAAATTAATTAGCGGACGCATCGACACCTGTTTATTTTTTTAAGCCAAATCTCCATCCCACATCAAAACTTATCAGATGTTCGTACTTGAATTCGGTTGTTGGTGATATTCTTAAGATTGTCGGCCGATAAACGAGTCCTAAAAGGAAATGTTTACTCACCTGGTAGTAGGTATTAAATGTTATTCCTAAGGAATTGCTCGCCCTGCTATATGGTTGTATTGTGGGTGGTGGTGCACCAAATCTTTCCGAGTAAGTAAGTTGCCAGATATTTCTTGAAAAATTTACTCCATAGCCAAAATGAAACCGAGCGACCTTATGATTATTTGTAAGGCTCAAATAGGCCGAAGCCATCCCTTCGGACGCTCCATAATGGTCTACGGCTGCCGGTACTGGTTCAGAAAAATCGCTAACGGCATTTCCTGTCAGACTTAAATATTGCTTTTCGGCGTGATAGTACTCAAATCCGACTGAGACTCCCCAAAAACCTGTATTAACTTTTTTGCCTTCATTTTCTGGTTGTAAGCTGAAACTATTGACGTAAGGGATCGACAGCTTTAAATCTACCTGTCCACTCTTTTTAGAAAATTGTTTAGAAAGAATCTTTTGAAAATTCCTACGAATGCGCGGCGTGATTACTCTCAATGAATCATTTGGATCAAGCAAAATGGATCTGCCATAGTAAAATCTTTTCTGAGTTGTGAGGTCTATCAGATACGCCGCCGGGCATGCTTGGAATCCCAGTAAATTCCAATAAACAAACGCCGGATTGGGTGATGACTTGACGGTGTAATCTATGTTGACAGAATCGTCAATCAGGCGTAATTGTAAATCATTTTTTGACCGCCTTACTGTTATTTCCGCAGGCAGCTGAAAGAGGCTATCGTTGTATTCAAGCTGAGCATTTGCTGATGTTGATGAGATTCTTAGCGGATAAGTCTTTCGGGTTAGTGTTGTCGCACATGACGCACATGTCAGCGCGACGATCACAACTAAATTTCTGTGCACTGCGTTGAAATAGTTACAATGTATACTCACTCTCCGCTGGTCGTTTCCTTTCACCTTTTACGACGCCGGAATATATTTCTTGAACCAGCTTTCAATCGTCATTTGAAGCACGCCGAAGAATGCTTCTTTAAAAATCCCAGGTGACATTTTTGATTCGCCGCGTGTGCGGTCTGTGAAAATGATAGGAACTTCAGTGAGCTGATAGCCGTATTTCCAGGCAAGGAATTTCATCTCGATCTGAAATGCATATCCTACAAATTTCACTTCATCAAGCTGAATAGTTTCCAAAACCTTCCGGCGATAACAGACAAAACCTGCGGTCGTGTCTGCAATAGGCATGCTCGTGATCAGCCGTACATAACTGCTCGCGAAATAGGAGAGAAGCACTCTTCCCATGGGCCAGTTAACCACATTTACGCCCGTGGCATAACGCGATCCAATCGACAGGTCTGCACCGCGATCGAAGCATGCAGAATAAAGGCTCACTAAATCTTTAGGATCATGTGAAAAGTCCGCGTCCATCTCCAGAATGAAGTCGAACTTGTTAGCGATCGCATATTTAAATCCTGCAATGTACGCCGTGCCGAGTCCCTGCTTTCCCGGGCGTTTCATCAGGTGCAGGCGTGTTTCGTCAGCGGTATTGTACGTCTGCTGAAGCAATTCCACGATCTCCGCTGTTCCATCCGGCGAATTATCATCAACAATGAGGATATCAAACTTCTTGGGTAAGGCGAAAACAGCCTCAATGATGGGACGAATATTCTCCCGCTCCTTGTAGGTTGGAATGATTACGATCGCATTACTCATTAGAGAGATTTTGGTGGATAACAAAACTAAAAAAGAAATGCTTCTTTTCAACCGATTTCAGATGAGCACAGCATTATTTCCGTGAACGGAATCGAAGAACAGTCGGGAAAACCCGGTGCTAACGAAGAATTGGTGATAGCTTGAGCTGTCCGTTTACAAGCATGCTCGTAAACGTGTTAAAATTCAACGCATTTTTCTCATTCAGGGACACATTACTAAGCCTTTCCAGAATTAAAAATGTAGAATGCTCATTGAGACAAAATTGACCCTCAGCTGTAAGCGTATGATTTTATTGTGCGACGATTCATCATTTCTTAAAATCAGCGCAGGGTAATTTTCCTGCGCTGGTCAAAATGGTGTCAGACCATGGCCATCTCTTTCGATGCCTGTGCCACTTTATGTTGAACATCAAATGGTACTGCGACAAATTCAGCAAACTGCTGGGTAAAGCTTGCCCGGCCTTGTGTAAGCGAACGAAGCGTTGTTGAGTACCGATCAAGTTCGGCAAGTGGTGTCCGTGATCGGATCACCTGGTAATGCCCTTTACTATCGATGCCCATGATCAATGATCGACGCGTTTGAAGGTCGCCCATCACATCACCCATCACTTCCTCTGGCAGCATGATTTCCAGATCGTAAATCGGTTCAAGCAACTGAGGTTCGGCATTCATAAACGCTTCTTTGAACGCCATCATCCCGGCAATCTTGAATGAAATGTCATTCGAATCGACCGGATGCATTTTGCCATCAAAGACGCAAGCGCGTACATCCATCACGTGCGATCCGGAGATTGGCCCTTCTTCCATTTTTTCCATAACACCTTTCTGAATAGATGGAATGAAGCGCGCATCGATCACGCCACCAACAATGCAGTTGTAGAACGCTAGCTTTCCTCCCCACGGCAAATCAATGACCTCTTTGCCACGAACATTGAACTCCGTTGGCTCGGGCATGCCATCGAAGTATGGTTCTATTTTAAGATGCACTTCTGCAAATTGGCCCGCGCCTCCCGATTGTTTTTTGTGCCTGTAGCTGGCGATCGCAGATTTTTTTATCGTCTCACGATATGAAATCCGCGGCTTGACAAATTCAGTTTTCACCTTGTAGACATTTTCGAGGAACCACTTGCAAACAGTAAGATGTAATTCACCCTGACCGGCGATGATCAGTTGTTTTACTTCGGGATCAAATGCCACTTGCAGCGTTGGATCCTCCTGGTGGATCTTGGCAAGGACTTCTCCGATTTTCTCGTCGTCATTTTTGCTGTTGGCGACAATCGCAGTGCGAATTCGGGGTGTCGGAAAAACAATTGGTTTAATCGTCACCGGATTTGCTTTTGCATGAAGCGTTTGATTGGTGTAAGTGTCTTTTAATTTCAGTGTTGCACCGATGTCGCCCGCGACGAGTTTTTCAACACCCGTTCGTGTTTTTCCATCCATGATGAAAAGCTGATGGATTTTTTCGACTGCACCTGTGGAGCTATTTACCAGTTCGCTGTTGACAACTACTTCACCTGTGATGACTTTGAAAAATGATAGTTTTCCGAGGTTTGGTTCGATGTGCGTTTTAAAAATGAAGAGCACAGCAGGTTTTGCTTCGTCGATTGCTATATCTTCATCATCGGTGGTTAGTTCTGGTTTTGCATCGTGCGGGCTTGGTGCGACATTGTCAATAAATCCCATCATTCTGCCGCTGCCCATGTTCTTTTTCGCTGACGTACAAAAAACAGGAAACACATCGTGGTGGATAATTCCGAGCTTCAATCCTTCTCTCATTTCGTCCTCGTCGAGCGTTCCTTTTTCGAAGTACCTTTCCATCAGCCGTTCGTCGTTCTCCGCGGCTTTTTCAACGAGCTTATTGTGAAGCTCATTTGCTTTCTCACGTTCGCCTTCAGGAATGGGTAACTTTTCAGGCTTGCCTCCCTCCGCCGGGAATTTGTACATCACCATTTTCAACAGGTCGATAATGGCATTGAATCCTTCCCCCTCCTCGAGTGGATATTGCATTTGTGTGACAGCATTGCCGAAACGTTCACGCAACATTTGCAGCGTGCCGTCAAAATCGGACTTGGGATGATCAACCTGATTGATGGCAAAGATCGTCGGCTTGTTGAACTGATTTACGTAATCCCAGATCAGCTCAGTTCCGACTTCCACACCGTGCTGGGCATTTACAACCATCACACATGTATCAGCCACCCGAACCGACGAAACAATTTCGCCTATGAAATCGTCGAAGCCGGGTGTATCAATGATGTTGATTTTGTAATCGCGCCATTCGGTATGCATGATCGTTGAGAATATCGAATTCCCTCGTTCATGTTCAATTTCATGGTAATCGGAAACTGTGTTTTTGTTTTCGATTGTGCCTCTCCGGTGAATGATACCGGCTTCGTAGATCATGTCTTCGGCCAGCAAAGTTTTGCCGGCCTTTTGCGCACCCAACAGAACCACGTTCTTGATGTGCTTTTCATCATAGATCTTCATGCGTGAAAGGTGTTTTAATTAAGCAGCCCGCGATATCCCCAGGGCACACCGATCCGGCCCCGAAATACGTCAGGCAGCGAATGTATTAAGACCAACAGGAAGGAAAGTGTAGATGAAAGTAAGAAATTTTATGGCCGGGTACAATCACACAAACCGAAAGTTTCAGGTCGGAACTGATCGGCCCGTTATGCTAAGCAGTCTGCTTTTGCACCCGCGGAGGAATTAGCGAAATTGGCGTTTACTATTTCCCTGCATCTCACATCGATTGCCGACTCCGCACTCTTTGTAATAATGGTGATTGTTCGTCCATAGTACATGTCAATTTAGATGTTTAAACTCGATTGATACAGCTTATAGAACAGACTCGAATATCGACCTCACATCCTTGGTTACCGAATCTACATTCTTGATTATCGACCTCAAATCCTGGATTATCGAATCTACATCCTTAGTTATTCAACTTGCCGGCTTGAATATCCATTCTACTTCTTTGTCCAGCGTTCCGCAATGTCTGAACA
>Ga0196965_1000265_pt1 | contig 36618 bp, 28 predicted proteins | sample S1_20metaG_FD_148668 | JGI IMG/M metagenome (GOLD analysis project Ga0196965, IMG submission 148668) | Soil microbial communities from Anza Borrego desert, Southern California, United States - S1_20 | ecosystem: Environmental > Terrestrial > Soil > Desert | place: USA: California | collected...
GCTGGCGACGGTGGCGACAGTGGTGACGCAGCCTCAATTGGCGGCTTTGGCGGCGATGGAGGAGACTCTGGCCCAGGCGGCGACGGTGGCGACAGTGATGTCGGTGGCGCAGGTGGCGACAGTGATGTCGGTGGCGCAGGCGGTGCTGGCGGCTTTGCATTAGGTCCAGTTGAAGGCGACGGTGATACCGAAGCTAACGGTGGCGACGGCGGCGACTCTGAAGCTGGCGACGGAGGAGACTCTGAAGCTGGTGACGGTGGCGACGGCGGCAACAGCGGCGATGCAACAAGCGGTGACGCTAACGGTGGCGCAGGCGGTGCAGGCGGCTCTGGCGGTTCAGCTGGTTCATTCTCTTACTTCAAAATCTTTGATTTTGATAACCTCTTTAACTGAACCTAGAACAACCACAGAGTAACTAGCTCTAAAACACAAAGATGAAAAGATAACTTTTCATTTCTTTTTTTATTTTATTCTTAATAATTATAGTTTTTTGAAATCTTTAGTAACAGGATTATACCTAGAATGGAAAAGAAAAAAGACGCTTTTAATAAAAATTTACAGAAAGCGTATAGTTTTTAACAAAAAATATTCTAATCAACGACCTCATCAATGCTAGAGCATATTATACAAAATTCATTGTCATTATTATAAATGAAATCAGATGTATCCTTTTTTCTCTATGTCTTATATTGCTACAAAAAGGATCTATAATTATGTGTACTATATATAAGTAACATGATACGATGATTTATTTTTCCATACAATTATCACCTTACAAATAATAAAAATAGACTTTCAATTAAATACAACAAAAACAAATTGTCATACAATCGATATCGATATATTGAATGATACTTCTTTACTTTATTATCTAATTATTGAGCCAACATTTGTCGTGATGATAAAACAGGATAGTAATTGAACCCAATGCAATAATTTAAAAACAAATAATGGCTAATCCCTTTTTGGGATTAGCTTAACGTATTTTTATTAAACTGTTCCTGGAACTGCTGGTATTATAGAGTCGTCTCCTTCTTCATTACATGCAAAGGCATTGCATATTGCAATTGCGTGACCACCATCACCACCGTTACCACCTGATCCACCGTTAGCGTCACCGCTTGTTGCATCGCCGCTGTTACCGCCAGAGCCACCAGCTCCACCAGTAGAATCTCCTCCGTCACCAGCTTCAGAGTCGCCACCGTCGCCACCGTTAGCAGATTGTCCTACGTATTCTTCTGCTCCAACTAATTCTAATGCTTCTGCAAGTATTTCTTCTCCTATACTGCCACCAGCTCCACCAGCACCACCTGTACCACTAGTACCACCAGCACCACCTGTACCACTAGTACCACCATCACCACCGTCGCCACCTGCGGTATCTGCATCGCCTGATGCGCCACCGGTACCACCGGTACCTGCATTACCACCGTTTCCAGCATTCAGAGTCAATGCGTTTGCAAGTGAGGCTGATGGAACCATTGTTGTCAATAGAGCTAGTGCTACTGCACCTAATATTGCCATATACAATAATGAGCTTCTCTTCTCATTTTTTTTACTTTGAGTCATATTGAAAATTATATCTGATTATAATTATATTATAATTTGGAGGGATAATTTTATTATAATTTACCAGTATTATTTTTGGTAGAAGTATTATTGTAAGAATACTTGAATACACATTGGTTCATCTTCATCAACTTTGAAGGATTTTTTGGTTAACCGGTTATCTTGACTTGTAGAAAATTGCTTTTATCATTCTGTCTAAACCCATTTATCAAATAGCTTAGTAAATTGGTAAATTACGTATGAGTATCATAAATCTTAATGCTAAATTTATTACAAATCGGACAGATATTATATATTATTCTGTTTACTCCGTTAAACTAATTTTCTCATATACATCCCCCTCCTCAACAACCTCTTCTACTAGCCCAACATCCACAACAACAACAACAACAACCGCAGTCACTCAGCAATGTAAAGCAGCTCAGGATAACTATATTGCATCAAAAAAGAATTATGATGGAATAAACAGGCTCTATATGTCAAATCCAGGGAAATATATTAACCAATGGATGGCAGCTTTAAATGCAAAAATTGCAGCTCAGAATGCTGTGGTAGCTATACCCAATTGCCCATTACCTAAATAATTCTATAAAAAAATGCCTTTTTTAATTTTTTTATGGCTATGGTCTTTTAAGTCCAACTGTTTTACAAAATAATGAATAGTAATGTAGATAAGATAAATCAATTTACAGTGCTTTAAACTATAATCTAATAAAGTTAAACTGACAACCAAATATCAACACTTTTGACTTTGAATCGTTTCGATTCTAAAGTTCGTTTGTTTGTATGTTTCTACATAAGTTAATAATTAATTTTAAAAATTATAATAATCTTTTTTTGATAACCATTCATGTTAAGATATCCTATTTAATCTAAATTAAATTCAATGTGACAACATTAATTGAGTTAGATAATTTTTTTTTAAACACTATTTGAAAATATTGATTATTTAATATTTATTTAATGATTCGTAATCGTATTAAAAATCCTAGTTTGATTAGGTACCATACGGAATTCACATATCTGATCTTTTTTTACTTGGCCATCATTTTTTTGTTTTATTGTCAAAGTAAAGCATTCTCTTTCATAACCTAACCCTCGGTATACAAATTTAATATATGTGAATAACTTCTTAGATAAGATGGAGGAGATAGGTACTGCTAAAGGTTTTGAGGAGTCCACTAAAACTATTGTGGATTTCTTAAAGAATTCTACAAATAACCTCTTAATTTGTGCAGACCAATACTGGCCTTCAGTTGCAATTGGAATAGACGTCTTTAACAAAGAAATGTTTGATTTAAAGAAAAGAAATGTAAATTGTAAATTTATTACTGAGGTGACTAGTGAAAATCTTGTATTTTGCAAAGAACTGCAAAAAATAGCTGACGTTCGTCATCTACATGGTTTAAAGGGTAATTTTGCCGTAAATGATTCTGAATATATTGCGTCTGCAACAATGAAGAATTTAGAACTACTTTCACAAGTTTTATACAGCAATTCTTCAGCGGTAGTTGAGCAGCACCATTTCTTTTTTGAGAATCTTTGGGACAAGTCTATCTCCGCAACTGAAAAAATCAACGAATTTGAAAAGGGAATACTTCCCGAAATTATTAATGTAATAAAGAATCCTATCGAAATTCAAAGAATTTATCTAAATATAATTAATTCTAGTACAAGTGAAATAATGCTTATACTTACTACCTCCTCTGCATTTATGAAAGATGAAAATATTAAAATAAATAAGTTGTTAGAAGAAGCCTCAGACAAAGATATAAAAGTAAGAATTATTATTCCAGGAGGTAACAAAACACCAAATAATAATGTTGATTTACTGAGTAAAAAAAATAATATTGAAATTAGATGTATAGAGTCTTCATTTAATGCTAAAATAAACATATTAGTTGTTGACAAAAAATATTCCTTAATAGTGGAGCTAAAGGATGATACTAAACTAAAATTTACAGATGCCATCGGATCTGCAGTCTATTCTACTAGCAATCCCAAAGTCATGTCGTTTGTTACAATTTTTGATACTTTGTGGAAACAAACTGAATTATATGAGAAATTAAAAGATGCAGATAAACTTAAAGAAGATTACATAAAAAAACTTAAACTGGCTGACAAGGCAAAAGATGAATTTGTAAATGTTGCAGCTCACGAATTACGAACCCCAACACAAAGTATACTAAATTTTGCGAATTTATTAAGATACGATACTAACAAAACAGAATCAATAGACGCAATTCAAAGAAATGCAAGAAGACTTAGTATTTTAATAAAAAATATATTAGATGTTACCAAAATAGAAGGCAACAAGCTTTCATTATATAAAGAAAAATTTAATTTAAGCGATCTAGTGTCTCTTATTGTAAAAGATTATAGAGAGCAGCTGAAAAAACACCCCTTTGTTCGTAAACATATAAAATTACTTTATAAATTACAAGATGGAAACATTAACAATATCAATCCATTTGTATATGCCGACAAGGAGAGAATCACCCAGGTTATCACCAATTTGCTAGATAATACTATAAAGTTTACGGATATAGATGGTGGTTCCATCACAATTACTCTTCAGACAACTAAATCCGACGAAATAGTAAACGAGGGTATGCAAGCAATTATACTCATAAAGGACACTGGCATGGGAATTTCAGAAGAGATATTGCCACATCTGTTTACAAAATTCTCAACCAGATCATTTCAAGGTACTGGTTTGGGATTATTTATTTCAAAAAATATTGTTGAAGCTCATGGAGGAAAAATGTTTGCTCAGAATAATGAGGATGGCAAAGGGGCGACTTTCTCCTTTAGTATACCGTTAGTTAAGAAAGATGAAGTTCATGATGATTTGGAGGTCCGTATTTAAAATGCAAAAACCAAATAATAACAAGAAGAAAGTTCTTATCGTAGATGACGAAGATGATATTACTTTATCCTTTAAACGTATTTTAGAATTTAATGGATTTGATGTTGATGCTTATAATGATTCTACTTTGGCATTAGCCGAATTTAAAAAAAATTACTATGATATAGCTTTGATTGATATTAAGATGCCGCGATTGGATGGTTTTGATTTATATAAAAAAATCAAGGAGATAGACAATGCTCTGAAAATATACTTTTTGACCGCCAGTGAGGCATACTATCAACAATACCGAGAAAAAGATTACTTAAAATTAGATAGAGAATTATTCATCCAAAAACCCATAGAATTTGATGAGTTACTCAAAAAAATAAACCAGAGTGATTAAATGAAAATAATATAATTATCTCCTGCAACCGGAGAGGGAACGCAGGCCGGTAGGCGTGAAGCAGTCTATCGTATATGGGGAAGCATCTTTGCCGTTTAATGTTCTCTAATCAAAATATTGTGATTGCCCCGGTATGCTAAAGCTAAAGGTGCTGCCAATTCCATTCTCATTATTTTCAGCCCAAATCTTTCCTCCATGAGCTTCCACTATGCTCTTTGAAATAAATAACCCCAAACCAGTGCCACCATCAGATCTTGAGATGAACTTTTCGAATAGGTGATTTGTAATATCAGGATTGATACCGCGGCCTGTATCTCTGACGTTTACAATAATTTCGTTAGGTTTTTCTTTAGACATTACTATAACTGTGATTTCTCCTTCTTTTGTGAAATTTATTGCATTATTCAAAAGATTAGACACGACTTGAGTTAGTCGAGATCTATCGCCATTTACAAAAATTTGGGGGGGTGGGGTTGTCGTTGTTGTCGAACTTAAAGTATTATTATCTTTAGATTCACTTTCTAACTTGCAAATTAAAGATATCTTATTTTTCTTTTTTTCTGCATCAGTGTTAAAATCTTTGACCATATTTGTTATAAGCTCCAAAATGTCAAATTTTGATAAATTAAGAGTTAAAATATGGCTGTTAATTCTCGATGCATCTAACAAATCATTAGTTAGTTTTTGTAGCTTTTTGGCATTTCTTTTTATTACTTTCACATCTTCTTTCACTTCTTCCAAGTTTACGTTTTTCATATTATTTTGAAAATTTTGATCAAGTAAATCGGCAAGACCTAAAATAGGCTGAATAGGGGTACGTAATTCGTGAGCTGCTATATTAATAAAATCATCTTTAATTTTATCAGTTTCTTGTATTCTCTTTAAATTTTCTTTGATTATTACGTTATTTCTTTTTAAATTGTTGCTATGCTGCATACTAGATATAATTAGTGCTATAATGTTTACAAAATAACCGACGTCTTTGAGAACATGTGCTATATTGTGGGCTGTATCAAATGAGGTGGCCGAAAAACCCATTATAATCTGTGTAAAAATATCGATAACAAGATACAATACAAGACCTTTGTAAACCATATCTTTTTTTTGGTAAATCTTTTTCTTGTAAAAAAAGAATAAAACCAGACAAAACAGAATTGCAGGCGGAACTTCATATGGCCTATGTAAAGAATAGTCATCCAAAACAGAAGCAGGAAAAATTAAAAAGAGAGAGCTTAGGGCAGTTACTATTGCGATGATGCCCAATAATGTTATGTAGAGAACTATGCCATCCTTCTTACCCGCAACTTCATTTTCTTTTCTTTCTCCTTTCTCATCATCTTCATCCCTTTGTTTAGATGCTGCTGTTGCTGTTACTGTTGCTGTTGCTGCTGACTGTGATTCATAGCTAGTAGGTTCTCCAATTTCTTCTCTTTGGGAAGATGATGAATATTTTAATATTGCAATTAAGAGCATGGCTCCTAAAAAGAATCTTCCTGCAAACCAGGTTTGAGGAATAAAATATTTTATAAACGATATATTTTCAACTAACATAAACGATACTATTACATGAAACAGGTCAATAGAAACACTAATAAAAAATCCTATTCCTACAAAGAGACTAAATTTATCTTCTAATACTCTAGAACGCAGAATATAGTAAAAAGCAAGTGCTGCACCTAAAATTACTGCAATTAATTCTATGTAAAAATGATGTAGTTCTGAGGATACCCATAAGGTAGGTTCCAAAGATATGATAGTGATGAAGGATAATATTACTGAAGGTAAGATGATAAATTTGGTAATATTGGATAGTAGATAATTATAACGAAAAATGTGCATAAGGCTATTTAAAATCTTGTTTCTTTTGCTGTTTTTGTAAAGTTTTCATATTTCTAATTATTTCCCCAATATATGATCTAATAAGTAATGACTGAACATTAATAAAAGAAAGAAGAAGAAGAAAGAATCTAACGTCCTTACTAATTACCATTTTGGGCTAGTTTCTTTTTTATTTGGGTAATAAATTGTTGCTCACTCAAAGGTTTTCTCATAATTTCACTCATTTTGATTTCTGGCAGAGCCTCAACAAATTCGCCAACTAAATCCAAAGCAGTTACAAAAAGAATCTTCATATATGGGTCCACGGCTTTTAGCATGTAGAAAAGCTTTATTCCACTTACCTCAGGCATTCTAATATCCATAACCACCAGGTCATAATCATGAGATTTCTTTTCTGTTATATGCTTTAGTGCCTCTATAGGGCTTGAATATGCTTCTACACTATATTTTTCCTTTCTTAACAATGATCGGTAAGTGTACAAAATATCTTCATCATCGTCTATTAACAGGATTTTGTATGATCTATTTAACGAATGTTCGGTAGTAGGATGTCCAGCGCTATTTGCAAAAGATTGATTACTACCACTATCTAGTCTTTCATTTTGTGTCTCTTCCATTCTCTTGTCAAGTACAGTATAAAACGACAACAAGTTATCGGAGGAGGTCTTGTTTAAGGATATTTTATTTTCTTTTACCTCAAATTCTTTAATGAATCCTAATTCGACAAGTACCTTATGCAATCCTTTACCTATTGATAATCCATTACACCTTGCTAGACTGTTTATCTTGGCACATTCATTTACAACCGAGCCAAATAAATCTACTTCTTTATTATTGGCACCTAAAGCAACTTCTACCATCCCATAGTCTATGCTAATTCTATAATTGATAGAAGGAAGCCCGTCTTGTAGCAGTTCTGAGTTTAAAGCTGTGTTGGATTTTATCATTGAATTAATACAATCAAAAACCTCTTGCAAGGCATGCTTATTCTCCAACGATGATGTTTTGGGAAAATAAAAGAACAAATTATCTCCACTATTTTTAACAATTTTTCCATTGTATTGATGAAGGATCGCACTCATTGAATTTAAAAAAAGGGAATAATACTTCCTCAATTTTTTAGGATCAGTTATTTTTGCAGTCTCTTGTGTAGAGTTAATGATATCGATAAATCCAATACAATATTGTTGGGTAAAATTGATAAAATTTATTTGTTCCCTCATCTCTTTATCATCCACTTCCTCTTCGTCTGTTTTCTGCACCTTGGTAGCCTGACTATCATGGATAAATGACTTTTTTATCTTGTTAAAAGTATTTTCTCTAATCTTATCTTTGTTACAATTAGATAGATTATTTAGATCATCTATCATGATATCTAACATGATAAGAACAAAGTAGTATTTATTGTTTTTGTTAAATATTGCAAATTTAAAGCAAAATTGTGTGAACTGCCTCTAATCAGAAGAAAATTGCTTATAACATGAAATGATGCCAAATCAATTCCATTAAATATAGTAGCTCTAAAATTTTATGTTAATAAATATTTCCTACTTATAAATATTTTATGTCGATTCTTAAATTTAGCCTCATATGCCAATGTAATAAAAAATTTGGTATTATAATCTGCTTTCAAAAATTGCGAATTTTATTCATAGTATAATTTAATCTCTAAATAATTTAAACATAATAAATTTTTCAGAAAGTTGTTGTAGTTCTATGATTGATCACTCCAATCAAGTCATTTTTTTGAATCTGTTAAAGGAGAGTTATCGAGTGCTCTGCATGATTAATTTATTCTTTTTCCATGGTGAGTTGCACCTTTGATCTAACTTTGACATTGCTCATATATTTCCTCGACCTTTGCATAAAATGGACCACAAGACTATGCTTATGATATCATTATTGAATCATGCTATTGATTGGATTGAATATTTTTATACAGCACTTCATATACAAGTTTGTTGAGTAGTCCTGCCAAACATAACAGTTCTAATTCTAGTGATAAATATCACGTTGTACTCGTTGATGATGAGGTGGATTTACTTATGGTTTATAAAAGAGCATTGGAAATGTCAGGGCTAGTTGTTTCGGCTTTTGAAGATCCTCTTTATGCTTTAGATGAATTCAAAGCCAACTATTCAAAATATGATCTGATAATAACTGATATTCGTATGCCCAATATGGACGGATATATGTTAACTAATCAAATTAAAAAGATTAATCCAAATGTAAAGGTAATTTTTGTTACCGCGCAACAAATTTCCAAATCAGATATCGTGGCTAATTTAGATAAAGAGGTTTCTATTGATGAATTCATTATCAAACCTGTTTCATTAGATGTGTTAAATAAGATAGTTCACTCGGTAATCAAAAGTCATTAATCTAAAAATATTTTAAAAGTCTATGTCTTTTATGATAGTTTTACAAATCAAATTTTTACATATTTATTTTGATTAGAAAAGAGCAAGTTTTTTATTTATGGATATAAACTACTGCTGACTTGCCTGGTTTTCCAATTTTCCCTACAATAGTAGGATTAAACTTGTGCTTGGATAGCTCTTCTATCACAGTTGTAGCAAAATTCTTGGATACTATTATCATGTTAGTATCAGAAGTGGATGCACTAGCATTAGATATTAAATGTTCTTTGGTTAGAAAGGTTGCAATATCCTTGTCAACATATGGTATTTGCTGTTGGTCAATTATTATTTCTTTATTTATCAACTTTGATAACTCTAAAAATGAAGATATACCATTTTTTGAAACTGGATGAGTTACTAGTATATTAGACTCTATATCAAATTGATTTTCAAAATTCGGCAAATATTTTGATATCATTCTCCCAAGAGATAACTTTGGCTCTGTAAGATTTTTTAACGCTAGGTCTTTTAGTTGAATTACTTTATCCATATCTATCCCATAACTATTCAACTTCTTTACAACTATTTCATCAAGAGTGGTGATTACATACAGACCCAAACAGGCTAATAGTCCCATTCTATCAGTTACTATTATTTGCATATCTTGTTCTATCAAGTGATATTTATTTGGTATTTCCTTGTGAGTATTACCTACAGCTGTGGTACCAAAAAAAAGACCTCCCAGCTTCAAAGAACTATAGTCTTCAAACGTATAGTTGTATTTGATTGTAAAACTATCGATGTTTCTTCTTATTTCATCAAGCATTTCATCATTAGGAGCATCATATATAGGGTAAAGTTTTATATCTTTAGTGCATCCAACAAGATTTAACAGATTGATAGCCTCTGTAAGAGATATTTCCATATGGATTGGAGAACTAATGGGTTGAGTAACATCAGTTACCTGGGTGTTGGAATTAGTAACAATAGTATATCCAGTTTTGTTCCCTCTTTGAGACTTTATATGATCAAATAATATAAATTGAAAACCCTTCGCGGTATTCGTAGGTATGATTGATAACTTGTCTATTTCTATTTTTGAATCAACTAAATTTGATAATTTCTTAATTTCTTCAACTAAAAGGTCATCGTCATAGACCACATTTTTATTATACTTTAGTATTGTAACGGCTTTTTTGGTCTTCAAGTCTTCGTGTCTGAATTGTTCATCCACTTTGTATATTCTTCTGATTATTTCTGCGTCTTTTTTTTCTGGGTAGTGAAAATAACTATAGTAACTTGGAACTATTATTCTTAAGTTATTTCTTTTAAATTCGTTAGCAATATCATCAATCTTTTCGTGTTTTAACTCGTTAGAACAATCGGGTAACCATCTCAATGGGTCAAAGCCCAAATCTTTATACTCTGAAAATAATTCCCACTTTGCTAAACTCAGACCCTTAAATCACCACGAATTCTATTTACTAGAATACTCTCCCTAATAAACTAGATGTCACTAATAAGTAGTCTAAATAACAATATGGGATAAGATAATGTTATATGAGTTATATCTATAATTAATATCACGTTGTCCAATACTAATGATAATATCAAAATAACTGAATTTATGAATCATTATTCGGCAGATCCGAATAAGTTTGAAGCTGAAAGTGCAGAAGATATTTTATCATTGTCATTGAAGACTTTTGCTCCAAAGATCGCCTTTGCATCCAGTTTCGGAGCTGAAGATGTAGTAGTAATAGATTTAATTCATAATATACATGGAGATAAAACCCGTGTCTTTACGTTAGATACAGGTAGGCTTAATCCCGAAACATATGATGTAATGGACAAGATAAGCGAGAAATATTCTATATCTATTGAAACTATGTTTCCTGACTATATGGAAGTAGAAAAAATGGTTACAGAACGTGGTTTTAATCTCATGTACAACAGCGTCGAAGAAAGAAAATTGTGTTGTGAAATACGTAAAGTCCATCCCTTAAGAAGAATGCTGACAACTCTAGATGCATGGATAACTGGATTAAGACGAGACCAGACATTTACACGCTCTAATGTAAAAAAAGTTGAGCTTGATTCCTCAAACAATAATATTATTAAAATTAATCCTATCGCGGATTGGACCAATGATATGGTTTGGGATCATATAAAGAAGAATGATATTCCCTACAATAAGTTACACGATAAAGGCTATCCGAGTATAGGTTGTGCTCCATGTACACGCGCAATAAAACCCGGTGAAGACTTGCGAGCGGGGAGATGGTGGTGGGAAAATGATTTTCACAAAGAGTGTGGATTGCATTGGAGTAAATAATCTAATAAAAAAAGAATGAAATAGCCTACCTATTATTTCATAAAATTATGCCTACAAGACCGCATGGTGGAACTTTAACAAATAATTTTATAGATAAATCTAAAATCGACAGGGATCTTTTTACATTAGATGTAGATACAGGGCTAAAAAAGGAAATCGAAAATATTTCTTTTGGAGTGTTTAGTCCATTAAAGGGATTTTTAAACGAACAAGATTTTCTTAACGTTGTAAATACAGGCAGACTTGCCAATGATTTACCTTGGACCATTCCTATCGTATTTGATACTGACGACGAAGTGGCAAAAAAAGCTAAAGATTCTTCACAAGTTGCTCTACGTAACAACGGTCAAATCTTTGGAATCATGAACGTAGAAGATACCTATAACTATGATAAAAAAGCAAGTGCAAAATTCGTATTTCAAACAGACGATCCTTTGCATCCTGGTTTTCAAAAATTTGTCGCTATGAAAGATAATCTTATTGGAGGCGATGTCAAAGTAGTTACTGCTGCTGCTGATGCTGATAATAATAATAGTTTTGATGGTAAATTTCGCCTTACCCCTTCAGAATCAAGAAAAAAAATACAAGATTTGGGTTGGAAAAACACAGTTGCATTTCAAACTCGAAACGTTCCCCACGTCGCTCATGAAATGTTGCAAAAAGCTGCACTGAATATTTATGATGGCTTATTCATAAATCCTTTAATAGGTAAGAAAAAGAAAGGAGATTTTAAAGATGATGTAATTTTGGATTCATATACTGTTTTAATCGATAATTATTATCCTAAATCTAGGATCATATTTTCTACTTTGCATACAGAGATGAAATATGCTGGACCTAGGGAGGCCATTCACCATGCAATAATGCGTCAGAATTTTGGATGTTCTCATATTATTATCGGAAGAGATCACGCAGGTGTAGGTAACTATTATTCTCCATTTGCTGCACATGAAATCTTTAAGGATTATCCTGAACTAGAAATTAAACCCATATTTTTCCCGGCCTTTTATTTTTGTAAAAAATGCCAAGGCTATGTTAATGAGCGTACCTGTCCACACGAATCTGAATTTAGAGAAGAATTGAGCGGGACTAAAATGCGAAAAATGTTTTCGTCTGGAGAATTGCCTCCTTCGCATCTCATGCGTTCTGAAATTTCTAAGGTTATTTTAAACTATCCTGAACCATTTGTGGTGGATTAAAATAAATTAGATAAAAAGAGGACAAGTATATAATTGTAAATCCTACAATTATATACTCGATTTACAAAAAAATAGATATGATATTGAATTTTGGAAAAATGCTTTCTTCTAATAACTTAAGTTTTCAATGTCTTTTGATCATGGTTTTATCTATTGCGTTAGTCTCTGTTGTTTTTCAGAATTTTTCCTTCTCTCAATCATCAACATCATCATCAACAACAAGCAATGAATCTCAAAACTTCCAGACACTCAAAACGAATAACTCTGAAAATTTTCTAATACCCTTTAATGATACCAACAGTGACAGAAGAAATCCAGTTGAGTATGTTTTCGATGAACCAAAGTCAACTAATTGGATTATTTCAATATTTAATAATCTTAGTTATTATAATAATCCTGATTCAAAAACAATTATAAAAATTCAGGAAAAACCTCCAAGTGAAAAATTTATTGAATTGATGTTGTTTGGTAATCAATCAAAGAGATTTATCGTATCTGTAAACACAAACGAAACCGGATATATGCGAATGTATGAAAACAGCCAAAATGGTTGGTCAACTACAGATGGTCCCATAATTGTATCTCATGCTGCCACCCCAGGATTGACTGTAACCAATGGAATGAGAATAGTATTGGACAGACTGGGCATGGAAGGATTTGATGTAGGATCTATCAGTGTTTACGGAAAAGATGAACCTTCCAATCCTGATTCTACCTTTGCTGGTTCTCTCCGGTTCCAAGTCCTCAGTGGTGACTACTCTCAATCAACGCTTTATTTTATGCCACTAGTAATGGTAGCGGGTGTTGGAGGAGTAGTAATATTTCTGTTAATATGGAAGAAACGGCGCTAAACACAGCAGGAGGTGAGAAATAAGAGGCTTCCACTTCCCCACCACTACAAACTAACACGACTATTATTTGCCTACCATTATCTTTTACATCATTGTCACCAACATTACCACTATATTATCAATACAAAAGAATATGATAACAAGCAACAGCAACAACAACGGCAGAAGCAGAAGCAGCAAATAGAAAATTACAGCAAAAATAACGTATAAAATTCTTTTAACTAACTATTCTTCTTTTTTTTCTCTCATTCTTTGCATAGTATCTACAAATCTTTCTCAAGTTACAATAGCTGCATTTGGGTCTTAGTGGTAAGCAAATATTTTGACCGTATCTCACAAATGTTGAATTTAGTCTAATCCAAAGCTTTTTGTCCACATACTCGTTTAGTTCTTTTTCTGTATCTTTAGGGGTTTTTGTATTTACAAGATTCAGTCTATTAGAAATTCTATGTACATGGGTATCAACAGGTATGGCTGATTTTTGAAAAGCATACACTAGTACACAATTTGCAGTTTTTCTTCCAACTCCAGGTAACTTCAATAGTTCTTCTTCGCTATCTGGCACTTGACCATGAAATTTGTTCTCGATAATTTCTGCAACTTCTTTTATCCTAATTGCTTTGATATTGTAAAAGCCAACAGAAGATATTTCTTTTTTGATATCGTTCGGATTAGCTTTTGAAATATCATTGGCTCCTTTATACCTTGTAAATAATTTTATTAATGCTTTTGTAGTGTTTTCATCCCTTGTTCTGGAAGAAAGAATTGTACCTATCAAGATTTTGAATGGATCGCCATTCTCATTCTTATGTAAATCTTCTAAAGCGGTCAGTCTTAAAAAATTGTTAGTAGTTAATGCATGTTCCATCTCGCCTATTATGCGTGATAGATCATGCATTTTTCTGGATCTGGTGCCTTACTATATACGCTATTGTCTTTTCTTTATTCTTGCTCTTCCTGTCTTTCTAGGTGAAATATTACCAACTTTAGCACCAGGTGGAGTATTTCTTCCAACAGATGATGGATGACCAATATGTTGATGTCTTCCTCCTCCATGTGGGTGATAAACTGCGGCCTGGGCAATTCCTCTTACAACTGGGTATAACCTTCCCCTAGACTGCATGTATTTAGCCTTGTTTCCTGCTTTAAGGAATGGCTTTTCACCCTTGCCACCTCCTGCAATAATTCCAATCATTGCACGACATTTAGGATTCATATCTAGTATCCTTCCAGATGGAAACTTTACCTTAACACTATCAATTGAATGTGAAAATACTATTGCTGATGAACCAGCGGCTTTAATCATCTTTCCTCCGTCAAAATAATTTCTTTCTATATTACAAACAATAGTCCCATCAGGGATTGAGCCAAGGTCAAGAATATTCTTGGGGACGGGTTTTGCTCCGTTTCCTATCTCGATTTTACTTCCTACAGCCGTGCCTTCTGTAGCAGGAACATATGAAAAATTATTATCATCAAACTTAATTTTAGCAATTGGTGCATCTCTTCCTCTTTCATGTATTATATCCATTACGATGCCGTTGTGAAGCTCGTTAATTCCAAAATTAGGATATTTAGTGGGAGCTATTTTTCCAGTGATGATTGCTCTAAACTGTTTGCCTCCTCTGCCTCTTCTTCGTACTAATGTCCTTTTTCCCAATTAAATCTATATATCGATCTAAGATTCCCGCTATTAAATTTATTCTTAGAAATGCGGATCTCAAAAATAAATCATGTTAGGATGATAGAATTAAACGTATTTGTCGGAAATATTTCTAGTTTAAAGAATGAATAGTGCAGAAATCCGGTATTAACATAATAAAGTTATAAGGAGTAACGACGTTATAGTATTGTAAATATGAGCCAAAACACCATATCACTAAAGGTGCTTGAAGCATATACCCGAGATGTTGGCCGTGGTGTTGCTAGAATTGATTATGAATCTATGGATGCTTTAGGTGCGTCTACCGGTGATGTCGTGGAAATGAAGGGTAAACGCAAAACAGTTGCAAAATGTTTACCTCTTTATCCTTCAGATGAGGGTAAAGGTATCATCCGAGTTGATGGTCTAGTTAGAAATAATGCCGGTGTGGCCATTGGTGATACAGTAATTGTTAGAAAGATAAAGGCTGTTCCCGCAGAAAAAGTCATTGTAGCACCATTAGAAGCTATTCCTCCAATTGATGAAAGATATTTAGCTGATGCTCTTGAAAGTGTACCTTTGATAAAAGGTGATAACGTGATGGTACCATACTTTGGTGGTAGACTTACATTTCAAGTTATAGGTGTCACACCTGGTCCTGGTGTTGATGCTGTTTTAGTTACCCAAAAAACCGTATTTCATATAGCTGAACGTGGAGAAACACTTCGTGGAGTACCCCAAGTTACGTATGAAGATATTGGAGGTTTAAAGGAAGAAGCTCAAAAGGTTAGAGAAATGATAGAACTTCCACTTAGACATCCTGAAATATTTGAGAAATTGGGTATAGAGGCGCCCAAAGGAGTATTACTATATGGACCACCAGGTACTGGTAAAACTCTGCTTGCAAAGGCTGTGGCAAATGAAAGTAATGCTCATTTTGTAAGCATCTCAGGTCCAGAAATTATGAGCAAATTCTATGGTGAATCAGAAGCAAGATTGCGTGAAATATTTAAAGAAACCAAAGAAAAGGCTCCCTCTATCATGTTTATCGATGAAATAGATTCTATTACTCCAAAACGTGAAGAAGTAACAGGAGAGGTTGAAAGAAGGGTAGTATCACAGTTACTCTCTTTGATGGATGGGTTAGAAGCAAGAGGTAAAGTCATTGTTATAGCCGCTACAAACAGACCCAATGCTATTGACCCGGCTTTAAGGAGACCTGGAAGATTTGACCGAGAAATAGAAATCAAAGTTCCAGACAAACGTGGAAGATTGGAAATATTACAAATTCATACCAGAAACATGCCATTGGATTCTGATGTTAATCAAGAAAAGATTGCATCAGTAAGCCATGGTTTTGTTGGTGCAGATTTAGAATACCTCTGTAAAGAAGCTGCAATGAAATGTCTAAGAAGATTGTTACCTGAACTTAATCTTGAAGATGAGAAAATTCCGCCAGAGACACTCGAAAAGTTGATTATCTCTATGGCCGATTTTGAGAATGCACTCAAAGAAGTCATGCCATCCGCTATGAGGGAGGTATATCTAGAATCTCCAGATGTAGAGTGGGTAGACATTGGTGGATTAGATGAAGTAAAGAGAGAACTTCAAGAAGCAGTTGAATGGCCATTAAGATACCCTGACCTTTATACAAAGTTAGGTCACTCGGTCCCCAAAGGAATTCTTATGCATGGTCCATCTGGTACAGGCAAGACCATGCTTGCCAAAGCAGTTGCAACAGAATCAGAAGCCAACTTTATCAGCGTTAAAGGCCCTGAATTATTGTCAAAATGGATAGGAGAATCGGAAAGAGGAATCAGAGAAATCTTTAGACGTGCAAGACAGGCAGCACCATGTGTTGTATTCTTTGATGAAATTGATTCTATTGCTCCAATAAGGGGAATGGAAGGAGTAAATGCCGGAACTGAGCGGATGGTTTCCCAGTTATTAACCGAAATGGATGGGATTCAGGAACTTAATGGTGTAGTCATTATTGCTGCTACAAATAGACTAGACATGATCGATAGTGCTTTGTTAAGACCTGGTAGATTTGACAAGATTGTATTTGTTCCAAAACCGGATATCGCTACAAGATTAAAGATTTTGGAAATATATGCAAAAGAGAAGCCTTTGACAAGTGATGTTAATTTACAAAGAATAGCCGAATTAACCGATGGATTTAGTGGTGCTGATATGTCTGCAGTAGCTAATACTGCCATCTCCTTGGTATTGCATGAATATCTTCAAAAGTATAACAGTCCAGAGGATGCAGCAAAACATGCCTCAGAAGCACACGTAACCATGAAACACTTTGAGGACGCTGTAAAGAAAATAAAAACTCAGAGAGATATGAAACCTGGAGAGAAGCTTACACTTTCTCAATACAGGTAACATATTATATATCTATTTTTTTTAATTCCTGTACTAAAATATCTATTTATAAAAATTCAAACTTGATAGAATTGTATGATATCTCGGTAGAAAGTAAAAGAAAAGAGAGTATTGCAATAATTGACTTGGGTTATAATTCAGTAAAGATCTCTGCTTATGACATATACAAAAATGGGCAATACAAGAAAAAATACCAACGCCAGGAGTATGTCCAGATCGGATTAGCTTTAAGCAAGAATAATAACTCTATATCAAAACAAAATATAGAACGAACTGTTAAAGCATTAGTGTCCTTTCGGAAAGATCTAAAGGAACAAGACGTTGATATTGTAATTCCTATAGCGACCAGTGCAGTCAGAGATGCAATTAATCAAAGAGACGTGATTTACAGTCTAAAGGACCACACGGGGATTTATTTTAATGTGCTTTCTGGACCGGAGGAAGGATTTTTCTCTTATTTGGGTTCTCAGTCTTACATGCATGTTCCTAATGGTTTATTTTTTGATTTAGGGGGAGGTAGTATGGAACTAATGTACATAGATAATTTTAGGATACTAAAGACTTTGTGTCTAGATTTAGGAGTTTTACGATTATCCGACAGATCGATTAAATTTCATCAGATTGATAATTATGATAAAATTAGATCAAGGATCAATTATGATAAACTTGAAAAAACCCTTGTCAAGAATATACCTCATAGAGATCAATTTGATTTTGATGACTCTCGGGATTTAAAGATGGTTGCTATTGGTGGAACTGCAAGGTCTCTTTACAAATTTGTTTCAAAAATCTTTAATCTACATGGTCCTTTTTCTCATCAAATTATACTAGAGAAAAGGATGATAGACATTGCAAATAATATACTTCGTGAATTGTCGTTGTACGAGTTGTCCAAACTCCGAGCCATTGATTCGCAAAGAGCAAGGACTATCACAGCTGGAAGCTTTATATTAAAGATACTAATGGAGAAGATGAATTTCAACGGTCTACTAATTTGCCCCACCGGAATTAGAGAAGGGGTACTTGAACATCATCTATACTTTAAGATGGATAAACAATATCGGAAGAGAAAAAAATTCATAGGAATAAATTGTGAGCCTCTTGCTGTAATTGAGAATAATTATAATATAATGTCTCCGAAGGTTTCTAGCATTTCTACATTTCCAAATTTATCAGACTCCAAATCTTATATCTTCCCAAGAAGACTTGAAAGTTTTAAAGTAAATAAGATACTAGCAGAATAGTAACACTGTTTTCAAAAATTTAGTTATGGTCAATTATCGAAAATATGGTGGATTAAACAATTAATAATATTCTCTCTCCTTTACAACTTAGCGATGGATGTAGAAGGAAAGGTTGATCTAATATGTAGGCCTCCTGCTGAGGAGGTTATTACAAGGGATGAGTTAATTTCATTATTTAATAGCAATGGTTCTCCTAGACATTATATAGGACTTGAAATTTCTGGTAGATTGCATTTGGGCAGTCTCTTGCTAACCGGGTTTAAACTAAATGATTTTCTTGCGGCCGGTGTAAAGACAAATGTCTTTTTAGCGGATTGGCATACATATATTAACAATAAATTAAATAACGACTGGGACTTAATTTCGAATGTTTCACATTACTATGAAAAAGCGTTCAAATTTTTTTGTCCCGGTGTCAACATTTTACACGGCACAAAATTATATGAAGATACTAATGACTATTGGAAGAATTTTATACTCTTTTCAAAACAAATTACGCTTTCCAGGGCACTTCGCTCACTAACAATTATGGGCAGAACCGAAAAGGATACCTTAGATTTCTCACAACTTTTGTATCCTTCTATGCAGTCAGTTGATATTAAAGCAATGGATCTTGATATAGTTCATGCGGGAACAGATCAGCGCAAAATACATATGCTTGTGAGGGAGGTATTTCCCAAACTTGATTGGAAAGTTCCTGTTTCAGTCCATCATCATTTATTGCCAGGGTTATCAGAACCTATCGCTCTTAATTCTGATTCATCTGTGAGAAATTCTGATGAATCTAAAATATTTAGTAAAATGAGCAAGAGTAATCCCTCCAGCAGTATTTTAATTCATGATAGCGAGGATGAGATCTCTGCAAAGATCAAAAAGGCATACTGTCCTGCAAAGGTTTCACAAAATAATCCTGTATTGGAAATCATCAATTATGTAATCTTTCATGAGTTTGATGAATTCATCATTGAAAGACCCCAAAAATATGGGGGAAATATTGCTTACTTTTCTTTTGAAGATGTTAAAATTGCTTTTGAGCAAGGCATTATACATCCAATGGATTTGAAAATGACGACAAGTAGATATTTGAATAAGATAATTTCTCCAATTAGGGATCATTTGCAAAATGATTATACTAAAATATTTCAATAATTCTTTTTTCTCATCTTATTGACGGAATACCCAAATACCAATGCTCAGAAGTCAAACCGACATGAGTATATAATAATTTGTATGTAGTAATGTAACTTTGGATTACTTTGCTTTCTAAAGACTTAATTGAGCCCGGCATAGCCGATAATTGTTCATTCTCTCTGGTACATACTATTCTATTATCTGTAAATCGTTATATGATTAAATCAATTAATAAATCCCTCGTAATGTTATTATCACGAAGCGCAAGAAATACAAATCAGGTTTTATCACAACGGTTTTAACGAAAATCTATTAATCTTTAACCTCTAATCACTGCGGTTTTTCTAGAAGCCTCTCTTCAATTCTTCACAATTATATGCCATTGAAGATCAGACAAAGTACTTGCTGCTGAATGAAAATTCTATCCTCCTTCCAATTAGTAAAATTATCTAACTAGCTTTTTCAATCTTACTTTATGATTGCGAAATATGATGAAGGTTTTCCAAATTGCCTTTTGCACCATATTAGATTAGTAGATTTCCATATTCCTTTAAAAAATTCCAAACATTGTTAATTTATTGAAAGCGATTTAGTAACAACTGCATTAATGCTAGAGAATAGCAATTCAATAACTTGGGAGAGATCGATGTTGGTTAAATTAAATAAATAAATACATAATTTAGTAATACTTGCAGTTTTTGCTGAATTTTACTATCCTGTTTTAATCTGTATCAAGTGCATACATGTATCTACCTTAGGTAGGAATTTGGAGACTATGATTGTTACAAGTCTAATTTAACATCTTGATTTAAGGACTATTTAATCACCGTTCCATCCTTGTTACGATAATAATTTCAATCACAAGAATTTTTTTATGAGATACTTTTTTATAAATCTCTTTACATCTTAACTCTGCATTACTTAAATCTCTGATTATATCAAATTATGGCTTTTAATGATGAATATCTTACCTCAATATTCTTTCTAAAGCATTTTATAGGCACAATTTGTAGTTCTTATATTTATGAATACGAGGATTATTTATGCGGTAGGGTTAGGCATCATAATAATTGGAGTAATCTTTTACATCCTTTTCAATTTCGGGTTTTTAGCACAAAATCCTAATTTAAATGATCCATCAGCACCTACTTCGAATACAAATCAAGATGCTTCAACTGAGTCATCCCCAGTCGCTTCTGTGTCTGAAGAAAGTAACCCGTCAAGTGCACAACAACTCAATAACCAAAACGTATCATTGACTGTAAATTCAGTCAAAGTCGTACCAATTAATGATCAATTGAGATTGGAAGTATCTTTCAATGCATCTAATCCAAATAGAGGCGCTGCTATTCTAGAGACAGTTTCGTATAATGTATATCTAGATGACCTTAGAATAGGCTCTGGAGATGTGGGGACTCGAACTGAGGGTTTTGTAGATTCACTTGAATCAGTATATACTATAATAGGAAATCAAACGATTGTATTACGTGACAGAGAACCACTGACTGAAGAAGCTTCGACCATGTTTGATTCACAAGGTAATTTGATGAATGCATTATCTAGTACTTCCGGTTCTTTCTCTGGCCCCAAGGAATTTGATATAAATGGTACATATTTTTATACGCTAAATCGTGGTAGTGAGGCTCAGGTAAGAGAACATACTTTTAATTCTCAGTATCCTCTAATCCCTTAACTATTAATTTTTTAAAATCTTGCTAGAACAGATTAATATATTTGGTCAAAAACCTTTTATCTTACATCATCTATGATAAAAAAATTACGGGTACCAAAATTCTCGATTAATGATCTAGCATATAATGACTTGGAAAATGATCGCAATTTAATCAAATTTATGAGAAAAAATAATATCGAAACATTGCAGGATTTACAGGCACGCTCAATTGAAAATCTTGAATGGTATTGGGATAAGGTAAATAATGATCTCAATATAAGATGGAAGCAACCATATACTAAAGTAATTGATACTCAACGTGGAATACCCTGGGCTGAATGGTTTATTGGGGGAAAATGTAATATCATTGATAATGTAATTCAAAAAAATACTGAACGACATCCAGACAAGACTGCGTTTGTTTTTATAAATCAATATGGAATAAAGGAAAAACTAAGTTTTAGAGACTTGGAATTAAGAGTTTGTGTTTTAGCGAACGCTCTTAAAAATCTGGGGGTTAGAAAAGGTGACAGAATTGGGATATACCTACCTATGAAAAGCGAAACTTTCATTGCGATCTATTCACTCTCAATGCTAGGCGCAGTCCACGTGCCAATTTTTTCGGGATTCGGAAAAATAGCACTTGAGCAGAGGTTGCTCGATTCTAATTCTCGGTTTTTGATAACAAGTGAAACAATGTCTAGAAGAGGCAAAACAATCCCATTAAAGGATCATTGGGAGGACGTATTTAGAAATACACGAGTGGAGAAGATCATACTAGTGAATGATGAAAAAAAAGAACCTGGATCGCTATACCGACAAAATATAATTTCCTTTGATCAAATTGTTGACAAATCCTTAGACAATTTTGACAGAAATACAACATTTGATTCAGAAATCATGAATTCAAGAGACCCATTGTTTATTTTATATACTTCAGGAACTACAGGAAAACCTAAAGGTACTATCCAAACTCATGGCGGCTTTTCCATATTTTCTGCACACCAGTCAACATATCTCATTGACCTAAAATATGATGATACCCTATTTTGGTATGCCGACATAGGATGGATAACCGGACAAACTTGGGTGGTGTATGGATCCCCAATAACAGGAGCATGCACAGTAGTTTTCGAAGATACTTTAGACTATCCTACAATTGATTTTTGGGCCAAACAAATTGAGTGTTTAAAAGTTACCGTTTTTGGGACAGCACCAACTGCTATCAGACAATTTATGCGGCAAGATATTGAATATTCAAAATATACATTTGATTCTCTTAGGTTATTGGCTTCTACGGGAGAACGATTGAATAAAGAAGCATGGGATTGGTATTTCAAAAATATAGGGAAACACAGATGTCCAATAATAAATCTGTCAGGGGGCACAGAGATAGGCGGTGCAGTACTTAGTACGTTACCATTTCTAGATAATGTACCGACTTCGGTAGGTACACCCGTACCTGGATTTGATATCGATATTTATGACAACGAAGGTAAGTCTGTGGATAATGGTTACCTTGTTATCAAAAAGCCTTGGCCTGCAATGACTATGGGTCTTTTAAACGATAATGACCGGTATATCACAACTTATTGGTCAAAATTTCCCAACATTTGGTATCACGGAGATAGAGTAGCGATAGATAACCAGAATAGGTGGTATATAACTGGAAGGGTTGATGATGTAATCAAAATATCTGGACATAGAATTGACCCTGGCGAGATCGAAGAGATACTGACAACTCATCCAAAAGTCGTTGAATCAGCTGCAGTTGGTATTCCTGACGAGATAACTGGAGAATCAGTATATGTTTTTTGTATACTAAAAGAGACTAATATGACAAATTGGCAATTATTAGCTACAAAGGAAGATCTTAAAAGACTCTTAAGCGAAAAAATTGGCAAATTTCTTCTACCCAAGGATATTCGTTTCGTAGGACAACTCCCAAAAAATAGATCGGGTAAAATTCTAAGAAGGTTAATTCGCCAAAAACTAATGAATAGTTCAATCACTAATGATGATTTATTAATAGTGGAAAACCCAGAGAGTCTTAAAACTATTTAAATAAAAACCGGATAAACAAAATTATTTTATGACAAATTTATATATAAAAAAATGTCACAGCATCTTTATTGCTTCCCGATTTATATTTAGATGCTATAAGAAACAAAGAGACTAAAATCTTATCTATTCATGGTGATGAATTTGAAGATCTCTTAAGTATTGCCTCAAACAAGTGGATAGCATACAGGCCAATTGGAAAAAGTGCATTTACGATTGGAGTAGACAGCAGCTGGAACAAGAAATCATTTCAAGGAATTGATTTCTTTGTTATTGATAGTATTGCAATCAATTCACACAATGATATATCAAAATCAAAGTCCAAATGGGATTATGGGATAGGTAATATAACCGGTGATTCTCTTGGGACTCGTGCAATGAAAATGGAAATAGACGTTACCAAATCAATATATGATCAGAACCCTGATATAATCTGCATTGATGGTTCAATCGTATCCAACTTAGTTCATAACAAAAGTAATTCTTATATTGAAAGTATCAAAACGATGTACGAACATTTAGGTGAAACACGAATAATTTTTGTTTCCAAAAATTCAACTTCAAGAAACCAATTAAAAGAATATGGTTCAAAGGCAGCCGATATTTATTACTTTAATAAATTAGGATTTGAGACTGGATATAGTCTACCGGTCTTAAATTCTCATATCTCAGGGACGCTAGAAGTTATTGAGATTTACGCTAGACTCTCATCTTATGTTCCGTTAATTAAGATTGAAATTGTAAACGATGCAAACATTTCAGTTGACGAAATTGAGCATCTTTTAAATAAATTATATTTTCATAGTATTAGAGGATATCCTTATTGCCTGAAACTTGCACATCAAACATGCAAGATTACAAATGACGATATTAATCGTTTAGCTAACCTATATGGTTTTAAGAACGAGTTTGGATCTAGAGACTCTTTAAATGAATGAGAAATCAAGGTCATCTGTCTCATAAAATATGCTATAAATCAATATTGCTTGTCGATATGTGGCTTGACCTGATTTGAAAAATTTGCTTACTTTTTTTTAATGTTCTGGCAATTTGCATAGGGTTATTAAATTTATAAATCAAATGAATCTTTTATATTTATTTTCTTATAAACCACATGGTCTCATCACAACTTAAAGAAGTAATATATTATTTTTATATCGTATAATATATCTATTCTTAATACTAATCTAATTCAAAAATTTGTATTGGTTAGATCTCCAATAGATTGTATAACACTTATTTGCATGTTTATTTCTATTCCTATAACATGGGACGTTGGGATGACAATAATAACCCAAGTGGATATGGTAATAACCCAAGTGGATATGGTAATAACCCAAGTGGATATGGTAATAACCCAAGTGGATATGGTAATAACCCAAGTGGATATGGTAATAACCCTAACAAAAAGAGAAATCTGCTTAAGTTAATACGTAGGGTGATTTTTGTTGGATTTGTCATTGTGGGAGTTATAGTTTTATATGTTTATTTTTCAACTTCTGGATTAAACCTGGAAATTATTCAGAGAGGAGGGCCAGTTGAAACAATAAGTGTTAAATTAAGTAACAACAATTTCTATTCAATTAATAACGTTACTGTCCAATTTGATAATGAACGAGCTCAAGAGTTAGGCAATATGGGCCCATTTGCGTCAATCTTCATAACTCCTGAAAGTGGAAGCTCAAACTTCAAACAGGTAATAGTCGAGGCCAATAACGGTGATATCGAGCTAATCAAGAATAGATAAGACATCGATTTTTCCTTATTTATAATACTATGAGGATACTTTATGATCTTTTCATTTGTCAAATACTAAATTTCGGTAATCAACCTGTTTTGTTCTTGGAGTAAAAATTTATCTATAAAAGTTATTTTAATTTTATCAAAAAATCATATGCATATATCTAAGAAAAAAAGGTCTAAGATGAACTTAAACATTGAGAGTTCATACTAGACAAAGGTTTCTTAATTCGTGGAAGTTTTGTTCTTCAAGTAGATAATGCCTGCTCTGCTCGTCAAGTCTTGATGACCAATCAGAAAAGCTACATGAAGCTGAATGTATTTGAAAATGTGTACTACAGTATACGGTCAGACACTTAAAGCATTGACAATTTGCCTGGTTTCTGCAATCAGGAAAATTACAGACTGAGCCAAAATTTAATTGGTTTGTCCAGTCATGATTTGCAATTTCCATTAGTTTACACCATTATAGATATTGAGAAGGTTATATAAAAAATCAACCTCTTATTTCTAAAATGGCTACATCAACGTAGGCCTTCTATATAGAAATTGCAATAACTATCTTCAATTATTATATATATATTATTATCTTTATTTGGTTTGGATTATTTTGATTTAGAAATAAAACCTAGTAGACAACTTTCGCAAATAAAAATGAAAAAGTGATTGCATGAACCGAATTAATGTAATAAATTATAAATTCCGACGAAATGTATGTGTAGCGAGTTTAAGATATCTATTACAGTTGCAAAATACAATGTAAGATATTTATGGAGATCATGCTATAGAACTTGCCCGTATTTTTTTGCTGCCGGGATAGAAAGAAAAAAGATCTTTTAGAAATGATATTTCTTGGTGTGTTCGCAGAGATTTGAGAGATAAATTGTTAAACTTGAAAAAGTTAATTCCTTTCAGCGTTTGAATCTGAATTAGTTGAGTTCAGAAACTAGGAAAAATAGATGTTGAGTTAAAAACTCTTCTAATTTAGTCACAGGTCGGTAATATCTCCATATTCGGTCCTGGGCTATCCGAGCAAGGAGTTAGAGAAGTAATGGTTCCAACCACAGGCTGTCCAGCAAAATGATGGTCAGTTTCATCATGATCGACGTTAATTGTGATAGTTCTACCTCCGCCACCTATATTTATTGAGGATTCTACCTCATCCCATGTTACAACTCCATTTGATGCGACATCCATCTCCCCGTCTATGGTTACAATGTTGTCCGCTGGTAATTCTATACCTCCACTTGAATCAAAGTTCAAGAAATCATGCGTATGACCTGAAGTTCCATTAAACCATGCCATATTTGTTATGAAATTCTTCATTTCACCATCTTCAACAATTAAAGTCCATTCACCTGTTGTATTCCATGGGCTGGTTGGTGTTACTATGTAAGAGTTTATTGTGCCTGTTGCTTTAAAACTGTTTATTTCTCCATGTTGTGGTATCTGAAGCTGTTCTCGTATTGGTTGAAATGACTGATCTTGTACTGATTGTTCGGGCTGTGGCTGTATTTGGTTAGTTGGTTGTGACTGTGACTGTGCCTGTGACTGTGCCTGTGCCTGTGACGGTGGCTGTATTTGGTTCGCTGGTTGTGGTTGGTTAGCTGGTTGTGGTTGGTTAGCTGGTTGTGGCTGTGGTATAGTATTTTCCCCAACTATTCCCCTTTGTTGTTGGGGAAATGAGTTGTTGCTTGTAATTAATCCGGTATTTACGTTTGTTTGAGAAAGAGTTTGATCATCCGGAAATTCAACTGATTGATTATTAGGGATGCCCGCAGCCAAATCTGTATTATTTTCGGATACCGTTACTATGTGACCTTTAATATTGGTCCATATAGGATCATAATAATCAAATTCTCCTGCTGTATCAAATGTTACATTATAGGATTCATTTGGACCAAAAAAGTCTCCATAGAATATATTTGTGGGGCCTTCATCTGGAGTGCCAGAGACTATTTGATGGTAAATTGAGTCATTGTTTAACCAAATTACCGTAGATCCAATGGGTATCGTGATATTGGCAGGTTCAATTGGATTTTGACTATTACTATCTGAGGCACCAGGGTTTATAGTAAGTCTTACCTGATTAATTTGAGATATGGCTTCAGAATTGATGTAATTGATAGAGCAGATCAAAAGAAATACTAAGACCAATGCTATCGTTTTCATATTTAATCAAGTGGTAAATAATGAGGCATATATATATCTGTGATCCTGATTTGATAAAATAGATTATATGTGATCTACAGTAGTGTTTTTTACTTTGATTCTAAAGCTCAGAAAACCAAATTCCTGCTACTTGTTTGAGATAAGGCTCCAATTGCCGGAGCGGTGAACCTTCATAATTTAAAAAATCTTTGATCTATTTTATCCTGCTGCGTCGCTCTCACCCATCAAAGTCAAATACAATTTGCAGAGTTCTTATTTTAAAGGGATACATGATAAAACTAACAGAATTATTGTTAATCCCCCCAATCTCTATCTTTTCCTTAGCATCAATTTTTTCATCTTCTAATAAATCCAAAAATTTAGCAGACTTTAACGGGAAATAGAATGATATGCTAGTATCGACTGTTTTTCCCTCTGTTTCATATATTCTCAAAATAGATGTATTATCATTGTTACTATGAATTTCTTGTTGTGGTTGTTTAAGTGTACTTAGTATCACATTTTTGGGAGAAATAGACATAAATGAAATACTACCTGATTTTTTTTGTCCTTTTATTGTATTATTAGGAGCAGATGCTTTCTGTACTTTTATTTTGTTGACAAGGTGTATCGCAATAGGCTTCATGTTAAATCCTATGCCCTCTTTATAGCTTGAAAACTCACGCCAGTCTCCATTGTGAGGTGAAAGTGAATATCTAAAAGTATATGGTCTTTTCTCCGCAGCATCTGGAGTAGCAATACACGGACCCTTTGTTCCATCCGCAGAAAGAGTTTCAACTCCTCGTAGTAATGTAAGGTATATGGAGTTATCTCTAATTTCATGTGAGGGTATACCAAAGTGCGTTAATGTAACTCCTATATTTTGTTCTCTGTTTGAGAAGTCAATCCATTCTAGCGATGGGAAAGTTCCACTAGGAAGTTCCTTCCATTTTTTCGTTACATCAGGATCTTTATTCAAATAAAAGAGATTGGTTGGCCTTTGAATTGCTCCAAATTGGGTTCCTGTCCAATAAGTGTAACCCTTGAAAGGAACGTCAAATTTAACTCTAAGCCGCACATGTGGATGATTGTTTTCTAAATATGTGGTACAATCAATTCTTGATAGTCCTTTGTAAATAGAAATTTCTTTTCTAACAGTTAAAAAACTGTGCTGATATATTATTGTCGGCAATTTTTCGTTAAGCCTATATGGCCATCTTATCGCATAGTACTTGTTCTGAAAGACAATTTTAGTTCTGATCTTGCCATTCAATACAGTATACTTTTCCTTCTTAAAAACTCCAAAAGGAATTCCCTCGCCACTCTCTGATTTTATTATTCCTGTGACATCCTTATGGTAGTATAAATCACCCAATTCTTCTTCAATTCGTATTTCGTTACCAATAAAGTATAACTTATCTGATTTCATTAATGAGAAAATACCAGTTTCAGCATCAATCTCCAACGTGAAGTCATCAAAATTAAATCTGGTCTCGTAAGATCTTGGATAGGCTAAAAGTTGAGATTGACTCGCTAAACTGTTCTTCCTTTTTTCTTTTTTTCTGTAAATTATTTCATAAATAGAATATCCAAAAGACGGAAGTTTAACTACAAATCCCAATTGAACCCTTCTTATTCCTCTATCCTTTTCATGAAGTTCAAGATCCAAAATTTCAACGTCTATGATCTCATTACTATCTACTGCACGCAATTCCATTATTTCAAGGGCTTCATCAATTTCAAAGTTCACTGTAGCCTCAACCCATTCCTTCACTTCCCAGGAAACAGAATTGAATACCAACAGAACATGTTCTTTGTTATTCCTCTGGAATGTGGCATTTGCGACCTCAGTAAGACATTCCGTTAGTGATTTCTTGAGCGTGTTCTCTATTTTGTTAAATGCAGACCTCATTTCATCATAAACAGAGTCTATTCCAGTACCTGGTAACGAATCATGCATTGCAAAGAATAGAGCTTGTTTCCAGTATTTTTTAAGCTCGTCATTAAATTCGTGATCTTTTGATACTAATGTTAATATTGTATTCCATCTTTCAAGCAAAAGTAAATATGTTTCATATTCTTTAAACCCCTGCTTTATCCATGATCTGGTCGATGTACAATCTGGGAATACAAATGAGGCTTTTCCGGAATATAATTCGCCTCTTTTTGTAGACATGGCAATCTTTTTCTCCTGGATTTCTTGCTCAAGAGCAGTAAAAAATTCTGAAGGAGTAGATACTCTCATGAATGGGTTGTCGATCGTACTTTTGGTCGATTCATTGTAATTATTGATCGTATCGCATAATTCGGGTTGAGGAGGCGTAGAACCGCTGCCTGATGGCATAAGTACATGCCTAGTAGATGATTGTCTTCTAAGCTGCTCAAACGTTTCATGTAATAGTGACAAATCTAATCCTGCTCTGTATCCTAAGGGCATCCAGTGAGACAAGATTGATGTGCCATCGATACCCTTCCAATAAAATTCCGATATTAAAGGTTCTGTTACTCCTCTCCGGAATGCAAAATATTTGTATCCACTTTCTTTTAGAATTTGGGGCCACTGGGCATTATAGCCAAATTCATCTGCACCCCAAGATACTATAATATCTTTTCCAAATTTTTCTTTTACATATTTCTTTCCCTCTAGAATCTCTCTGATTAATACTTCGCCAGAGGGAAGCATTACATCCGACATAAGGTATTCTCCCCCGGCAATTTCTATGCGTCCTTCTTGGACAAAACGTTTTATCTCTGAAAATAATTCTGGATAGCTTATCTCTATGTTTTCTAAAAGATATGTCTGTTCTATTATAAACTTGAAATCTTTTTCAGTTTTTAATATCTCAATTGCTTTTCTAATAATAAAATTACAATTAATATCAAAATTTTCTTCCTTACTAAAAATCCAAATGGCATCATAATGACTATGAGGAACAACGTATACGATGGGTTTATCCAATTCTATGAATTGTTACTTAGCAATATGTAAATTTTACCTCTTGGGTTTAATCAATCGAATAAAAAGCAACATGATTTCCTATAGATTATTCACTTTAGGAAATATTTTTTAAAATTACTCTAATATTTACTAAAGTCCATAGATGATAATTGATAGATATTGGATGTCTCATAAAAATACTCGTTTTGAATTTATTTTATATTTGAAAGAATAATTTTTAACAACAGATGGGATTTTTGTCCTGTTTAAGTAACCCTTGAAAACTGGGTCTAATAGTGCAAAGACAAATTGTAAACGATAAGACTGATTCAGATTGATAGCTGCTATATGAAAACCAACTCAGTCATTTTATTGCATTGCACCCGGGGTTTAACCTTAATAAAACCAATGAAGTCTCCAGAGATTTGTATAGGCACCATTGTTATGTTATGGCATTTGAGACCTTTACGTAGAATTAATATTATATCCAAAATTCACGTGATAATAACTTTCAAATTGATTTCAGCTCTCAAAGAATATTCTACTTGTTCTTGTAATGATATGTCAAAACTCGTGGTAACAACAGCTAATACTTTGGATCTTATAATAAAAGCTAATAGTAATATACATTCTACATCTTAGCTTTAGAAAGTTCGATGCCTGATGTTTCACTCAAATAGCCTAATGAACACAAAAAAGAACTAAATATATTAGATATGAAATGTAGCAACTAAATTTTCACCAGAGTATAGTAAGAACTCCTCTTTATTCGCTAAGAATATAGAAAGTAGATGTAATGGCTGAGTCATGCAACTTTTACCCATTACATCACCTTTCTACGAAAATCTTATCAACAACAATTCTGTTTTTATATAAAATGGACCTATACATATTTATGTGATACTATTTTATTCAACAGAAAAATTGTACGATATAGATTTGAGATAATATCTATCTAAATATAATATTTTGTATGTTTCTATGGTCAAATAAACTTACTAAATGAAAAATAAAAAATGAAGAAAAAATAAGAGAATAATTGAATAACTAGACTTTAGTAAATGAATAAGTACTCAAACTGACAAACAATTACTAAATTAAATGGTGCCAAAATGACAAAATGCTCTTTTCTATTTGGAATGTGAAACATTAAAGTAATAGTTGGATTTCAAATATCAATTGGAAACTACCGTTATATTTATTGAAACTCAATTATTTCAACCCAATTGGGACCCCTACCAGATTCATATCTACCGAGCAATTCTAATTTACCATTTTCTTGATTAATTGCATGGACAGAAATATCACCCGATTCCTCTCCTGCTGCAATAACAAAATTTCCTTTAGGATCTATGTTAATACCTCGTGGGATTTTTTCAGTTTCAAAATTTCCAATATACGTCAAATTCCCTAAAAGTAGATCAACAGCAAATGCTGCAATTGTGCTATTAGTCCTTTCACTTACGTATAGCCATTTACCATTGGGCGTAATATGGATATCCGCAACTCCCAAATTACTACCTTTGATATCTTTTATCATAGACTCATTACCTTCAGACGCACTATTTGATGATAATTCATCTATCATTCCATAAGGCATTGCAGAAATTCTTTGGATTTCAGATAGAATTCCTGTCTTGTTATTTATCTTATATGAATTAACGGTGCCATCTATTTCATTTGATACATAAACAAATCTATTATCTGGCGAAAATTCTAAATGTCTTGGTCCAGAACCCTCTATGGTATTGACCTCCTTCGGATGATTGGGTGTAAGGATACCTAAGTTTTCATTAAACAAAAACTGTTTTATTTTATCATTTCCTAAATGAGGTACATAGGCAAAGCGATTGGATGAATCTACTAGAATTGAATGGGGATTTGGATCTGTAGAGATTACTTGAACAGGTTGAGCTTGAACAGACCCATTTTGGCTTATTTGGTTCACAACGATTTTTGCATTATTATTTGATACTGATAACAAGTAGCGACCGGTATGATCTGTTGAAATATATACCATGTTATCAGGCAAGAGTTCTTTAGAAATTTGGGTTAGACTACCTGTTTCTGAATCGATTGAATAGCTTATTACCGAAAAGGGTGCTGAACGAATTGAAGCATACAGGAATTTATTATCAGGACTAATTGCCATATGCTTTACATTCTGACCCGCAGGAATTTTTTCTACCATTTCCATATCTGCAGTCTCTATGTCTAGCTTCATAACTGAAATATCTCCATCTTTGCCATTAGAAACATAAACAAATGTCCTTTCTGAAAAGGATTGATTTATTGCTATAAATAAGCTCGGGCTAATTAGAATTATTATAACAAACGTTGTAATTCTGAAAACCATTATGGCCTTTATCCATCTCATTAATAAATCGTCTAGGGCCTTTAACAAATATAAACGGATTTCTTATTTAGCCACCATGGTTTATCTTATACACGAGTATCTTCTTGCCCAATGCTATCAGATCAAATAGGATACTTCGGTTAGGAAATAGTATACCCAAATGGTTATCTAGATCCGCAACCATTGATATAGATTAAATGTCTATATTGGAAACGATTTTTCATGCCGCGAACAAATAACGCAAACGTTTTCTCTAAAAACAGATCCTTGATCCTGTTTTAACTAATGTTTATAATGATGATCTAGGAGTCCTCCAAGTGTGATTGCATTTTGTACATCGAAGGAATTGTGCACTGGGCTCATCTCCGGAGTCGGTTTGTACTATCCACCAATAAGCTTGGACATTTCCACATTCAGGACACCCTTCCGTATCCATAATAGGATTAGGATCTGGTAACTTGTCTGAATCAACTATGTGAACATCAGAGGAGGATGCCCAAGGTGTGTTATCTTGAGTATCTTGCTGATAATTATGATACTGCTCTATATCCTTTACATTCTCTCTTTTATTTGTGTTGATATCTGCTATTTCATTGTCATTTGAATCGGAGGAGATATTATACCTATTTTGAGCATTTGCTTCTTTACTACGAAGTGCAATTTTAGTAGCTATAGGGAGACAGCTGTTTCTTTCCAACTCTTATATGCCGTTCGTTGAATTTAATCTAATATCAGAATGGTCTTTACTAGAAAAAGACATATGTTTCTATCATTATTATACAAAATACTTTTTATAGATTAGTAAATTCAGTTCAAGTCGAATGTGTTCTATAACAATTTAATTATGAATAATGGTGGTGTATTTAATTCAAACTTGAGCATATTTTTATGGATATCTATAAAAATTATAATCTTATCAATTTTATGGATGTTGACTTAATATTTATATTAAATGGCTCTCTTTACACACTCTTAGGTATCTCATGCAGCTACAAGACTCTTTTATGGATAATGTATTCTTTTTTTGATACTAAAATATTTTTCAATTTAAACATCTAACATTTTGAATATCCCGATATTAACAAAGGGTAGTTCTAACATTTCATTGATACATTAATCTGTTACATTTAAAGTAAACAATATGATACTATAAGGTATTCTATGTGAGCGACAAACAAATAGAAATGCTTTTACTATTTAATCTTTGTTAATTAATTAATGGTATTCTACATTGAGTAATAAACGACCCAAGATTCTTTTTTTTGGTTATCCTGCAAAAACGATGAATTATACTGGCGGATTTTTATGGATGAAGAAAGTTGCAGACCAAATAGAGGATAGTAACCGATACTCTGTCTTCAAATCATATGTTCATGGCAATACCAAAAGGGTTGTACATAGACTCTGCTATAAAATTCGTGATTTGATAAAGACCATTATATATTCACCTGATGTTGCAATTATAGATTCTTGGGGTGAATCAAGTATTGCAGTGTGGCTTATTCTAAGATTATTTCGAAAGAATACTAAAATTTTCATTGTTTTTCATCATTACGAAGAAAGAATCCCTCTCTGCAAAAATTTTATTGAAACTTTCTACAATTTCTTAATAGAAGGTATTGTTTCGGTAATGCTAAGGAATTCCGATATTATCTTAACCGTTAGCAAGTCTTCAATGGAAGACTTGAAATCTATCTATGACATTGGAAAAGGTATTAATAAAGATATAGAACGAAATGAGATTTTGTTCACTAACAATATGAATACAAATAAAATTGCAATTGTTGGAACAGGGATAGATGTAGATCTTCTCGATATGATCATTCGCAGAAAAAAGAAATTAGAAAAAAAGAAAGATATTGATTTTCTTTGTATGGGGAGAATTGAAAAATTCTTTCAATTAGAAAAAATATGGGTGAAAATAAAAACACTTAGACCTGATTCTAATCTAGTAATGACAGGACGGACAAGTCCTGAAATGATTAACAAGCTCTCATCTATTGGAATAGATCACCGAGGATTTGTATCTGAAGAGGAAAAGATAGATCTCTACTCTAGGGCTAAAGTCTTTATATTTCCGTCATCTAAAGAAGGCTTCGGAATAGCCGTAGCCGAAGCACTATTTTTAGGAATTCCTGTCATAGCATGGAAGATCCCTGTATTTGAAGATCTATACTCTAAGATGGGGGAAACAAAAATAAACCTGATGGAATTTGGAAACGTTGACCTTTTTGTAGAGGAAGCCATTAAAGCAATTGATAAATACAATTTGAATGCTCAATCAAATGCAGTATTTAATAAGCCAAATCTTGTCTTTCCTACATGGAAATCGGTAGCTCAAAATGTTATATCTGTAATTGAATATACTAGGTAATAAATAAAACTTATCTACCACCTGAAAAACTGTGCATCGAATACTTGCCTAATGTCTTTATTGTAATGCTAAATAGACATTAATACTTTAAAACTAAATCAAATATAGTGCAAAAAACTATCTTCTATTATAATCAAAATGAAATGATAGAGGAGAAAAATGAAACAAACGGAGATTTAGAGAAAAACCACAATGTTTGGATTGATATAGTAGATCCAACTGATGTAGATATCGCAAATTTGGAAAGACAATATTCTCTTAATAAGAAGGCATTAGATAGAATTCGTCAGAAATCAAAAAAACCAGTTGTAAAAGAAACAGATTACAATAGTAAATTTACCATTTTGCTCGTATTGAAATTCAACAACCTAGAACATATTGAATCTTCTCCGTTATATTTTTACGTAAGAGACAGATGGCTTGTAACTATTCACTCAAGTAAATTAGACTTGGTAACAAAAGTAAAAACAATCATTACAGACAGAAAAACAATTTTAGAATCTTCAATTGATGCACTTTACTATAGCATAATCTCGAGTATCGTAGAAGATTACGAACAACTTTTGACTGCAATAGAACTTAAAGTGTTTGATATTGAAAGAGACGCACAGCATAGACCTTCTAGACGGGTACTTACCTATTTAGATACCTTATCAAGACAGGTAATTACGCTTAGACGATATTTCTGGGATGCTAGGAATGTTATAAACTATCACCTCAATATGGAAAAAGACAAGGATGATATAAAATATCTCAATATTGTCTATAATAATATTAACCAGCTCATCGAAATGATACAATCCTATCAGGATACTATTAATTCTACAAGAGAACTGTTTTCAAGCAGTGTATCTTTACAAATAAACGAGACAATGCGAGTATTGACTATTTTTTCTGCTATAGTATTGCCGCTCTCACTTTTATTAGGTGTATTAGGCCTCCAGGGATTTGATTTAAATAACCTCGATGAACCTCCTAAATATTTAGGATTATTAGTAACAATAATGCTATCTGTAACTATAATATCCTTGTTTGTTTTTTGGAAAAAAAAATGGATATTTTCTTATGAGAAGGAAATCTTGAATCAAAAGAGCGAAAAATCAACTAAATAAGATATGTTTTGAATTTTAGCAGGTTTTCTATTTTATTCTAATTATTATATAATGACGTGCATTAAATGTAAATTTATGATATGGGCCGAGTTGGATTCATATTGTTAACGGTACAATTTTGAGGTTTGATAATAATCCTAATAAATAAGATCAATTGATAAGATTTTTGAAAATATTTGCATTTTAAATGAAAGAACCGTTTGCAAAATCTACCGTATTCTACATTCATATATAAAACCTCGTTTATGTGTGACATACGAACATAATAGCAAAATTTAACAAAAACTATATGCTATTCGCAACAGTCTTCTTATCCTTCGTAATAGGGACACTAACTATTCTTTCATCGTTACCTTCCGTCACGGCGCAAGAAAATAATGAGACTGCAACAACTCCCAC
>Ga0196965_1000266_pt1 | contig 36523 bp, 41 predicted proteins | sample S1_20metaG_FD_148668 | JGI IMG/M metagenome (GOLD analysis project Ga0196965, IMG submission 148668) | Soil microbial communities from Anza Borrego desert, Southern California, United States - S1_20 | ecosystem: Environmental > Terrestrial > Soil > Desert | place: USA: California | collected...
AAGCGGTGGAGATGACGATGACGACGATGACAACGGAAACCGTTCTAACCAAGGCATAGGTCAATCTCAATCTTCACGTCAAAACTCACAATGTGTTTCAGGTGGTGACACAAATGATTCTTGCAATAACATAAGCCTTCAAAACCAAGAAAATTCAGGTAACAATGCAGCAGCTCAAAGCGGTGGAGATGACGATGACGACGATGACAACGGAAACCGTTCTAACCAAGGCATAGGTCAATCTCAATCTTCACGTCAAAACTCACAATGTGTTTCAGGTGGTAGCTTGGGTAATTCTTGCAATAACATAAGCCTTCAAAACCAAGAAAATTCAGGTAACAATGCAGCAGCTCAAAGCGGTGGAGATGACGATGACGACGATGACAACGGAAACCGTTCTAACCAAGGCATAGGTCAAGAGCAAGACAATGAACAAAATGCACAATGTGTATCCGGTGAAGATGCAATCGTATCTTGTGACAATGTTAGTTTCCAAAATCAAGTAAATAGTGGAAACAATGCATTAGCACAAGACTAGCATCTATTATTTTTTTATATGCTTTTTACATAGAATTAATCAAAGATCAATTTTAATACATTATTCAAATTAATATAGAAAATATACAAATTAGTACTATAGATAAAGATATTGAATTCCGGTCGAGGATCTAATGACGAAACAGTTATTGTAAATTGATAACTAATGAATTTGACAAGCTAGAACACATGTTCCATTATTTACTATTGTGAAGATCAACGATACATTCTGATATTTTGATTCAAGTACAATCCAGTTTGATATTAAATAAGTTTGCCTATGTTCGATCCAACATATAGTCTGTACTAAGAAGTACCTCAGACCAGATTAAAAGTGCCTTTTCTGTAGAAAATATCACTGTGACGACTCTTTTTTTATCTTATTTAAAAATTTGATTAAATTCCATATGAAATAATATTTTAGTCATTTACTATAATTTATTTACTCAATAGAAACATTCATTAATACATAAAGATAGAGAATAAAACTCGTCAAGTTCTCATAAAATAGATAACAATTCAGATAATCTTTGACTCTTTTTCTATTGTAATCATTATGTCTTCACTATCTATCATTTCTATAATTTTTTCATTATTAATTTTATCTAGCAACTCATATCCTTCCTCTTCAATAATGAGTACTTTTCTTTGACCATTGTATGTAACTAGTCCATAGTCAATCAGATAAACCAAATGCTTTTTAAGATGTTTATATGTTAGATGCGTTATATGTTCAATTTCAGATACCAGTTCATCAATACCATATTCCCTTTTACACAGTAATAACAAGGTGTTTTCCACTATTGCTCCTTGTAATTTGGGAGACTTTGTAATGTTACTATTTCTTGTTAGACTCATTATATATCCTTACCTATATTGCATACTAGGAAATTGAAAATTTATCTAATTCCTTATTACAAATGGGGCAGCTGCATATATGATTGTTCAAATCCTTTTTTATTGCATAAGGTAAAGTCGATGTCATCCAGTAACAATGTCTACACAACAAGAAATATTTTTTCTGAATTGAATGCAGAGGATTTTGTTTGATTATTTGGTTTAGTCTTTGCGACAAAACCTGTTTTTTTACATATAATTTTGTCTGTAACAAGACCATAGTCAACGATTATTATGAACAATAAGCTGTATTAAAATAAATGTACATGTTGAATAATCGATTATAATATATTCATAAAATTAAGGAATAATGATTAATGTGTAACAATGAATGTTTCACTTACTCTTTTATCCCATTTTTTTTGAAATGAATGTCCGCAAAATGTCTAGGGTTTTAATACGATTTTCATTACATCCTCTTTTTTATCAAAATCTGCATATCCTCTTGGTGCATCCTTAAGGTCCATGGTATGACTTATGACCTTTGTCGGGTCAATTCTTTTTGTTTCAATTAGATGAAACAGCTGTTCACTGTACTTTTTAACCGGGCATTGACCCATGTGGATTGAAACGTTGCGATTAAACAATAGTCCAAGGGGGAATTGATCATAAGCAGTTGCATATACTCCCGGAATGGAAATTGTCGAATATTTTTTTGCAATTTGAGACATCCATGTTATTACTTGAATCGGATTAAGAGGCTGATAAGCAGGAATTCTGACTTTGGAGTGGTCATGTCCTCTTGCACTGTTGCTTTCATCTGCGTCATAAATCTTAATGTTGTTACCATCCATTTCAAATGTATTGCCAGCCATATGACCAACTGATTCAAATCCAACTGCATCGATACATATTGCCCCTTTTCCCGCAGTTTCTTTTTTAATAAAATCCACCGGATCATCATCGTCAAAGTTAATGATTTCAGCACCGAGATCTTTTGTCTTCCGTAACCTCATTGGCCAATGATCGACTGAAAAAACCCTAGCTGCTCCTCTTAAAAATGAGCTCATTACTGCAAAATATCCTACTGGTCCTGCACCAAATACTACAACGTCATCACCAGGTCTAACGTTAGCCATATCAGCGGCAAAATAACCTGTGGGTAAAATGTCGCTAAGAAATAATACTTCATCGTCTGATTTTATGTATTCTGGAACCTTGATTGATACATTTGAATTTGCGAAGGGTACTCTGACATATTCTGCTTGTCCACCATCGTAACCTCCCGTTAACTGAGAATAACCAAAAGCCGCTCCCATATCAACAGATTTGGGATTTGCCCTGTCACACTGCGACCAATAATTGTTTCTGCACCAATGACACTGTCCACAGGCGATATTAAACGGAATTACCACTTTATCTCCTACTTTAACTTCAGTAACATGAGGTCCTACTTCTTCTACTATGCCCATAAATTCATGTCCAAGAGTTTGACCTGGCTGCATGCCTGGTACAGTGCCATGATATAGGTGAAGGTCCGAACCACAGATAGCAGTGGATGTTATACGCAATACCATATCTTCTGGATATTGAATAGAGGATTGCGGTTTATCGTCAATCCTAACATCCTGCGGTCCATGCCATACTAAACTTTTCATTTTATTGAGATTGAGTTGGCGATGAGGCAGTGGTTGGTGATGAGGCAGAAGCAATAGCTGACTGAATTTGTGGCCATAATTGTGAAAGCATGCCAGGTGAATTTGTCTTTATCCAATCGGCCATCTTAGCTTCGTCGTTCATATTTAGTGATAATGGCTCTATTGCATCTTGAAAAACTCCACCGGCCATTTGTGCCTTTTGGATCAGCATTTGGTAAAATATGGTTTCTGCACTCTCATTTATGAGATCCTCTTCTGATCTTTTTAGTTCCCATTCTTGCTTGGTCATTGTATTTTTCATCATTTCAGCCATCGATTGAGGATATTTAGGTATGGGTAATCCTAACTTCTCTCCTTCAAGAGGTGTGCCACCGATCATGGTTATTAATTGTTTCAATCTTTTCTGATGTAACAAACTTTCTTCCAAATGGTGCTGCATTTTTTGTTTTGCCTCTGGCAATAGTGTTTCATTGATCCGCATCTGGAGTCGCTCCATTCCAGCATTTTCCATAGCCAGGGCAGCATTTAACTCCAATGCAAATTTTTGAGCCATTATAGTTGATACATTTATCTTTGACATAAAAACAATAAAGGACTATACTATTTAAGGCTAGTAATTTACTCAACTTAATAATGCTTTTCAAATACAATAGGCATCACCATTACCATTTATACCAAATATTTGATTAATATTGTTATACTAACCATAATTACATCAATTATTACCATTAAAAAATGATCCAGTGTATTTCTTCTCTTTTGATAATGAAAGTTCAATTAGATTTATACAAATACAATTTGTAACTATTCTAAAAAAAAGTAAAGCAAGATTATAATTTTTCGATATCAAAAATGTTTAGTTTGCTTTATATTTATAAGTTTAATTGTAAGCCAACCAAATGAATGTCCTTTTCTCAATATATTTAGATATAAAAAACTTACAGTATTAAATTAGTTAAATTATTGTGATCTTTTTAAAAAAATAAAATTTGTTTATTTTTTAAGAGAAATGAAATCTATCTTCGCCTAGCTTGAAGTCTCGGTCTGTAAAAAAATTTTATTGTTGGTTATTGGTTGGTTGAAAATACCCCTTCATCTAGATTGATAAAGGGTTCTTCAGGGTTGTCCCCTTTTTTATTTGTAAACTGCTGACAACTTTCTACCAGGTTAAATCCCGAATCTTGAGGAGAGAACGGAGAAAAAGTAACGCAGACAGAATATGGAGCACCATCCTTGAATAGACCGGCTGGGGTTTCTATTTGCTCCATTGTATATGTATCAATGCCATCATCCACAAAAGATTGCATGTTTTCAAAAGGCGTATCAGAAGTTGGAATTATACAGAATGCTTGCGGATCATTTATTGAATCAAGTGTAACAGTACCTTCATACACACAATAACTAAAAACCCCTTCTACATTATCACTCCATTGAATGCTAGGAGTGATTTCCAGTCCTTCTCCTGCTTGGGAGTAAACAGTGCTAACAAAAGCAGAATTAGAGTACAATATGGATGTTATAGATATGGATATCATACATAGTAACAAATAACTTTTCATCATTATCATCATTTTATTCAAAAAACTTTATAAGAATATACTCTTTTGGCTAATTGTTACCATGTTTAAGTCAGCAGAAATATCTTTAGCAATATAATAATAAAAGACAAGATAGGAATAAGAATGAAAGTAAAAAACGATCAAATCCAGTAAAGAGAAGATTACGATGTCTATAAGATAAATGTACTGGCCAAGTTTATAGTTAACCATTTGTTTGTCTCTTTGTTTTGGGTAATTGATCATCAATAAAGAGCCTGAAACTGTTATTAAAGAGAGGAAAAAACCTTCTATATTCTACAATAATCTTTGTTTTGATATTATTATCATATTAGCACAGGAATATCTTCCTTCTTGAAAAGACAATCATATACAATTCATATCGTATATTCTTCTATAGGATTATTACAAACTCTATTTCTGACAAGATGATAAAAGTTTTTCAGAGTTCTCTTGTTTCAAACTTATAACGAAACTGAAGAGGTTGACAGTGAGCCTGACTGCATAGAGGAAAAGTGCATCTTTTTTAATGATTCAAAGTATGACTTTACAAAGAAACAGGCAGATGACTTGATGCAATGCTTGATGGGAATAGGTCTGATAAGATTCTACGAAGATGGATGGCACATTAAAGTTATACCACATTAATCCTTTGTGGAGAGTTTATACTTCATAAGATACTAGAAAAATACCGCAATAAAACAAAGCTCAAACTAGGGCCTAATAACTTGGCTGAAATGTAAAATAAGATTTTCTCCTCAAATGGGAACATGAATAGATTTCCATAAACTAATAAAAGTGAAATATTATGAAGCTAATAAACAGTCCTAAACACGCCGAGAGTCCAATATGCCAATTTACTTTTTTGTAAGCATCAGGTATTAATGCTTCTGTCACAAATGACATTAGTGCTCCTGCTGCAAAACTAAGTATGATCGAAAAATAGTATTTATCTAAAACAAGTGTAAGAAAATAACCAATGGGTCCTCCTATTGCTACGAATGTGAACACTACACTCATTGTTTAATTATTTTCTTTTTCGATTCATTCTCTGCAGCAAGTTCTCTAGTACCCACAACCGTAGCTGCAAAGTTACCGATAAACAACGCTAAAGCAGTGGGAAATAATCCTGGAATACCCAATGCCACCATCACACCTATCATAATTGTTTCAGGATGACTGTCTGCTAATGTTCCAATAATTATTAGCCTGCCTGATCCTGATTTTTCTTTTTGTATTTCTTTTGTTTTATCCTTTGTACCTCTATCGGTATTTCTGTTACTTGCGTTACTACTATTGATTGCAATAACATTATCTATACCTCTATCATTTTGTTCAAACTGTATTCCTTTATCAGATAACCGAGAAGTTGATTTGTCATTTTGAATTTTGTATCTAGTTATACTAAATGTAACAGCTCCTATGCCAAATCCTATTCCCATTGTGAATATATCCCCCATCTTGACCGCCTCTCCTATTATGCTGAATGTAACTGTCCCAATGAAAATACCTGATGAAAAAGAGGCTAAATCTGCACGTAACCTTAAATGGTGTCTATATTATTTTGATATAGCTGATGCAATTAAGAAAGGGGAGGCTACCAATACTGATACTATGATGGTCCAGATAAATGATTCTGGGGATAAATTAGCATAGTCATACATCGCGTAACTGTATAAATTAGAATTAGGGCACACAAGTTATAAATTGCTTTGTGAAACGAATTTTTTTAGTGTTGATAGTCTATTTTATATTAGTTCCAACATTTTTCCTTAAAGGTCTTGATATGTTATAATTCGTATCATCAGTTTAGCTTTATAGTCAACCATGCATTGACTATCTGTATCTTTGTCTATCTAGGCATACCATTCATTAAAATAAGCATTCTTCTTGTAATGTTTTTTTTGAATAAACAAGATATGGAAATTATTACTTGTTATAGTAATAGTAGAATCTTAATCCTATCATTATAAATTGAGTTGAAATGATCTAACGAGGAGAAAATTCTATTCTCTACCTAACCCTATTTGTATCAACCATGATTTTAACATCAAGTATAATAAGGATGTTATCTTTTAGTAACTTATATCGAAAAAATATGCTTTTACTCCTTACCTATAAGAGTTATGGCCAGCGTCACCTTTATTTTCCACGACTTATCCACATATGATAATTTATGAGAAACTCAAGATTTCTTTGTTTCCAAAGATATTGTAAAAGAAAGAATATCAATTATGACTCAAGATGAATATGTCACTTTAGATAACATTTTAGGTAAAGCGTCTACCTGAAAAGACTTGTATATGCATCGGAGAGTTTACTTATTTTTTGCCATATTCTTTTATTATTCTAATTAAACCTCGGGAAAACAAAGTTTATCTTGATAATCCACCTTTCAGAAAGATTAGCTATACTTTATACAAATTTTTGGAAGCAATGTCTGCAATACTAAGAGGCTCTGGAAGTAGATTTCCTATTTTTGTTAGAGATTTGATTAATTGTATCGAGGTATACAAACTTACCCTGTGGCCTGTACTAACGTATATCATTTTCTTTGAGATGCCTTCTCCCTTTATAGCAAATCCAAGAACCTCTCCACCATATTTAATAAAACCGTCTGATTCGACTTTACCGCAAAGTAGACTCTTTGCAACTCCAATTGTGGGTTTATTTGTGATTATTCCAATATAAGAGGCCAATCCACACCTTCTAGGATGAAGCAGTCCATGGCCATCAATAAGCAAAAGTTGAAAGGAATTCTTCAGTAGTTTTAAAGACTCTAAAATCGGATTTGCTTCTCTTAAAACAAATAATCCCGGAATGTATGGATATTTTATTTCACTTTCACTTTTAATAACTTCTATTACTTTCAAATCGCTTTTTTTTACTATCACTGCAGAAGCATGTGCAAATTTTTTTTTATAAGATACGTCAACTGCACAAACATTTTCAATTACTGAATCAAAGTCGTCAATTGTTATAACCATTTTTGCAAGTAACTTTTGTTTCCTTATTACCTCAGCAATCACCTCCTTTTTTTCCAAATACTAATTTCAGATTAATATCTAAATCAACGTAATTAAAAGATCGTTTAAAATAGTTGAGTTCACTATATATCATACTGTCAATAGAGTTCACTGATTTAGATTATAACTCAACTACTATTTCTATCAGAAAATGTTAATAGTTTTGTTTTTAGATAAACTAAAATTCATGTAAATTCAACTTCCATTATATGTATCACGAATATTTATTTTTTCTATTTTAAATTATTGGAGGGATACGAATTATATAAAATTCTATAACATATAGATTACATCTGAAGAATTAGTTGGATAAGCATACAGAATAGGATTATTAAGATCTTTTACAGTAAGGCCCAGTCTTATAGCTATTGAAAATATATTTATTACCTCCTCTGAGCGAGGTCCCAAAAGATGAGCTCCTAAAATTCTATCACTTCCCTCCTCAATTAATATCTTGAATCCCGAATGAGTTTCTCCCAATCGTCGAGAAGAATACCAGTTGGATGTATCTTTGTAGTTGATTCTAAATTGTAATCCTTGTTCTCTTGCATCCTTTTCCTTGAGACCTACTGATGCAAGAGGTGGAATAGTAAAAACAACGCTAGGTAGTCCATTGTAGTTAGATTTAGTGACATTTCCATTGAGGATATTATTTGCTACAATAATGCCATCGTAGCTTGCTACCGGAGTTAATGGTGCGCCACCACTTGCTGTAACATCGCCTGCTGCATACACAATAGGGTTAGAAACACTTTGAAGGTATTCATTCACCTTTATGCCTCCAGTGTATGTATGTTCTATTCCACCTACCTCAAGGTCTAGTTCTTCAACATTAGGCACTCGTCCGGCACCATGCACTACTAGATCAGCTTTCGCAGTTTTTGTTTTATCTTTTGCATGCGAATTTGAAATTGCGGAATAATGTACTACCAATTTTCGATTATCTTCTCCTGATGATTCTTCTAATTTATCAATTCTCTCAACCTTGGATTCCAATTGGACATCGATACCAATATTTTTACTCTTTTGTACTAGTTGATTAACGAGGTCTAAATCAAAGTGTTCTAGAGGTTGTTTGCCGCGATGAAGAATTGTAATATTTTTGACACCAGAGCGAGCAGCAATATGTGCAAACTCAAATGATATATATCCACCTCCGATAAATACAATATTATCGGGTAATTGATGGGTCTTTATATCTAAAAACTGATCGCTTGTAATTACATTCTCTGAACCCCGGATGCCTAAATTCATTGGTTTTGCTCCAGTCGCTATTAGAATATGTTTACCAGTTATAATATCGTTATATGCATCAGTATCTTTTACTTCTCCATCCCTTTCCACTTTAACTGAATCTATATTAATAAATCTAACTTTTCCATAAATGGGAATAATCCCGGCATTTTTATAACTAGATTCTCTCTGCTCCGGAAACGGTTCAGTAAAGGTTTTTTTAAAGTTAATTAATTCATCCCATTTCAGATAAACTTTATCTGTGTCGTGTATACCTTTACCTTCATGTCGTTTGTTTGCATCAATTGTTTTTGCTGCTTCTAAGAGAATCTTTTTAGGTTCACAGCCGCGTAATGCACAAGTGCCACCAAAAGGCAGTGAATCTATAATTGCAACACTTAAGCCCTTTGAACGACAATTCAATGCTACAGTGGTACCTGCCGTACCTGTTCCTATTACAATTAAGTCATACACGGTTGTTTTGTCCACTTACTAATCATTTTCAGATTAATAAACTGAATTATAAAAAGAGGATCATGATTGTGATTGTGATGAAATTAGAATTTATTTTTTTTAGATTCAATGTATACTCGATGAATTTTATATTAGGATAGTGCAAATATAAAATAAAATATTCTATGAATAACCTTCTAAATAGTAGATTCTATTAGAGTTTACGGATTGATAATAACAATATTGTATTATTTGAAATTGTAAATAAATGTATGATAATTCATGGTTTTGGTTAGTCGATTAGTCAGTTCCGCCCCGCCCCGCCCTTTCTCGGGATAATGCGGCGAATTTCGTGTAATAACATTATTTTAATCATTTTTTTAAGTTAGTATGTTAAATCATATCCAGAGGCACATCATGCATAGGAACTGGGAATGTCCTGTTAATATCTGCAATCTCTTTTTTAGTCAGGCTCCAACCTATACTTTCACTATTCTGTTTGACATGATCTGGATGATTAGTCTTTGGAATGGTCAAGATCTTGGTATGGTTCACTATAAAGTTGAGTATGACTTGTTGTGATGTCTTTTGATGTCTTTTTGCAATCTCTGCAAGTAGATGTCCCTTATTGCTATTTGAAGGTGGAAAATTGCCATGTCCAAATGGTGAATATCCTACAATAGAAATATTTTTACTATTACAATATGGAAGTAACTTTCTTTCTATTCCTCGAGAATTTAGATGATATAGAACTTGATTGCATGCAATTTTCTCATCCTGAAGTACAGCCTCTGCCTCCTTTAGTTCTTCCAAATCAAAGTTGCTTACTCCAATGAACTTTACTAGACCCTCCTTTACTAATTTTTCCATTGCTCGCATTGTTTCACGAATTGGATATTGTGAGCTTGGCCCATGTAGTAAATATAAGTCAAGCTAATCTGTTTTCAGTCTTTTCAAACTACGTTGGCAGGCTTTTAATGTACCTTCATAAGAAGCGGTTGAAGGCAAGACTTTACTAACAGGAAATACCTCTTCTCTTCGTCCCATTATGGCTTGGCCTATCAAATTTTCCACCATACCATTTCCATACATTTCAGCAGTATCAATATGAGCCATTCCAAGGTCAAATTCTATTTGGAGGGATTTTATAGCAAGCTCATAAGTATGACGACCATTATCTCTACCTCCACCTCATCCCTCTATCATCCATGTACCTTGTCCTATAACCGGAACGTCAACACAAGTAAAGCCTAACTTACGTCTGATCATAGTGATTTGCCCTATTTGTTATCCAAAATACTATTACATATCTTTGGTAAACTAAAAATGAATGTAGATCAAATTCCGTCATTATTGTTAAAGGTCCATATTCTGCCATAATGAGCCTCTACTAAATTCGGGGTAAAAGTCCTTTACTTTCATATGATAAATGTTTTAAACCTAATAATCTACATGGATAGAATTTTACCTTCATTCAACTAGAATTAATGAATCTAATATACAAAAATTGCCATAAGTAGGATATTTGATTTATTAATACTCGTCATACTTTATTTTATTGGATTATTCTCCCACATCCTTGAGTATATTGAAACACGAAGTTCATCTCCTCCTACGATTCCCCTTCTACTTATACTAAAGCATTAAGTGCCTGTGAGATTACTGCTGCTGATATGCATTTTACCTGAATTCATTTGGTTCAAGCCAAATCGTCGATTCAACAGAGCAATAGTCATCCAACAAAATAGATAGTAATTAAGACATAACAATATAACTTACATAATGGAACCAGAAATCAACAACCTCGTTGAAAAGTTTGTCAATGCTTGGAATAGACATGCTGCTAAAGAGTTTGCAGAATTATTTGTTGATGATGGTGAATGGACTGATGTGTTAGGACAACACGTCAAAGGAAAAGAACAAATTGAAAAACTACATGAGTATCCGTTCAAATCAGTTCTGAAAGACGCGACTTTAACTATCATAGCTATAAGAAATAGATTCATTAGAAATGATATTATAGCAATAGATATAGAATGGAAAACAACTGGAAATAAAACTCCTGATGGAAAATCACTTCCAAGTAGATATGGATTGCTAGATCTTATTGTTACCAAGAAAAATAGCGGTGATGATATTAAGATAATCCTTGGACATAATGTGGACTATACAACCGCTTATTCTAGAGGTGACATTAAGACATAACAGATCGTAGGTAATACTTCAGTATTTCATAGTTATTATTTGAAGTTTATTGGATCTATCGTTCTTTTTGCAAAAGAAGGTAAATATTGTAATGCCTGAGCCATGGCTTGTTGAAGAATTGATACTTATTACGGATTAAATGAAATTAAGGTATTAAAGGATGTTATTAAAATTGTTTTTTTCGAAATATTAAGATCGGCTCATTTAGTGGTTCGATTTCCATGAGAGGAATATAGGAAATAACCTTTGAAACTCCTATCATAAAATTACAGTTTAAAATTGCGTCCTGTCGCAGTAAAAAGTATAATGTAGAAGAAACAATGTAGTTATAATTGTAGTTATTACCGTATTCGACATGACGACAAAAAAGAGAAAAAAATGACAATAACATGTTAATAGTAGATACAAACTTGTCTATTGTAGATTATTACTTTTTTAATACTATCATGTATTATTGATGTCTCTAATATCGCTTGTTATCTCTTTTACTCTTTACCTTTTCAACAAACCCCCTAATTAGATTTCAATTATTGTTGAGGGAAAAAGTCGAAAACCATTTTCAACATGTTACCCATACTTTTTGATGATGAGTTATTAAATTTAAGATATCTTAATAACATATATAACATTATAAAACTGAGCTTTTATTCAAGTTAATAGATGAAGGTCAAAACCGAATATCTTTTTTTTAATACATCATCAAGGTTTCAATTAATTAACATTACACCACTTGTTGAAAAAATATTGAAGGAAAGTGAGATTAAAGAGGGATTATGCTTGGTAAATGCAATGCATATTTCTTCTAGTGTATTCATAAATGATGACGAAAGAGGACTTCATAATGATTTTTATAAATGGCTAGAAAAACTGGCTCCTCACGAACCCATAAATCAGTATAGTCATAACGATACTGGAGAAGAGAATGCTGATGCTCATTTAAAACGACAAATCATGGGAAGGGAAGTTGTAATTGCAATTACAAACAGTAAGCTAGACTTTGGTCCATGGGAACAGATATTTTATGGAGAATTTGATGGAATGAGAAAGAAGAGAGTTTTAGTTAAAATAATGGGTGAATAATATATTATTGTGAGCTTCAATAGTTAGTTTATTGGACTGTCAATTCTTAGAACGGCTCTATTGAAACTTGCATTGTGATTATAATTTAATAACATGAATAAAATCTATTTGCAATTACCCATGTTAAAACGGTTAAAACGATCAAAAAGTGATGTTGAAATTATAGTATTAAATTATGCTTCGATTCTCTTTGATTTTGCAAATAGTCGTGTCTTTATCGTGTATATCAATAGTTTAAGATTTGAGGTGATTTTATAGAACTTCATATATGTATATACAAAGTTGTACTTTTTTATCTTTTTCCTTTTTCAGTTGGACAATTATGAAAATTAGGCATCAGAATTCTCATTTCTAAATCCGAAATTTGCTTTGTTATTACTTAATTATATATTCAAAACCTAAGCCTGAGGTGAAGGAAGTTTAGGAACAAAGCTTTATCATAAAAACAAAAATCCAATTCGATGAGTTATCAAACTCCTCTAAAACATTAGGTGATTGTTCAAGGTTTTGCCTCAAAAATCAAGTTGAAAGGTGTCTGAGTAGCCCTACGGAATTTTGAGAATCCTGCTGATTTTACTATTTCTGCTATTTTTTGTTCACCCGCTTGTGCTCCAAGAGCCGGCCCATTTTCACTTAAGGATGCAGGTACACATACTATAGACGATACAGAGTAAAATACCCTTCCAAGAGGATTTAGATTATCCTCAAGTTTATCATTTGCAAAAGGTTCTACTAGCATCCATATGCCATCTTTTTTTCTTAATGTCTGCAATACATGTCTTGCTGCTCCACTCGGATCGCCCATATCATGAAAGCAATCAAAGAAAGCAACTAGTTCATAATCATCACCAGGATAATCAGTAGATTTTGCTACTTCAAATGTTATATTTTGAAGATTTTCCCTTTCAGCTTGTTCTCTAGCCCTTTCAATTGAAGGTTTGTGCGAGTCAAATCCTATGAATTTTGAATTTGGATATGCTTTTGCCATTAGAATTGTTGATGTACCATGCCCACATCCAACATCTGCCACTTTGGCTCCTTCATTCTTGAGCTTTTGTTCAATAGAGTCAAGAGATGGTATCCAATTACTCGTCAAATTTGCTACATAATTTGGCCTGAAGAATCGCTCCGTACCTTCATATAAATAATGATGATGATCGCCCCAACCGAGTCCTTTTCCAGTTTTAAATGCTTGAATAATTTTTTCCTCGTCTTTGAAAAGGCTAACTAGGGATTGGTAAAACCCTGCCACATAGACTGGGCTATTTTCATCAGTAAGTGCCATGGCATGTTCTTCAGGAAGAGTATACGTATTACCGACGCGATCATAGACAATATAGCCTCCGGCTGCTTGTGCGGCAAGCCATTCTTTTATTATTCGTGGATGTGTTCCAGTCTTTTTTGCAAGTTCATCTGATGTCATACCACCTGCTCCAGCCATAGCTTTGAATAGGCCAAGTCTATCGCCAATAAATGTGATCAACGCACCTTCAGCCGCACCCCATTCATTAACAACTTTTCCAATGAATTCGTGTAACTTAGTTTCATCTACTACCATTCTTATTACAGCCTCCTTTAGAATTCTTGCCCGCCCGTTCATCTTGTTGTTTATTTGCTTTAATTCCTGGATGTCCGTTTTCAATGGTTATTGACAATGATTTTTCTATTATCATGGAATAGGTATAATACAAGTATGATAAATTAGTGACGGTAGATGTACTTGTCAAATTTATACGCTAGTTTTTGATGGGTTAACCTTGTATAAAGGCTATCCCAGACTAAATTAAAATTCGATCAAAAAATTTCTTTTTCATATTCTTTTTGTTGATAAGTATTAGAGTACCTTTGATAAATAAAAATTTAAGAAAGGCTGTCAAGATAAATAAATTATGAATATTGGTAAATTGTTTACTATATTTACTCTGTTAATACTTTTAATGGGACTAGGACAAACTAACGTTCATGCGCAAAGTAATGCAACACAACTGGAGTATGTCGAAGATAATAATCAATCTATGAAGAGCAATAATGAAACAACAGGTAATATAACTAGTGGATTAGTTGGAGTAGCAAATGGAACTGGTAATGCAGCTGGTAATATAACTAAAGGATTAGGTGATGCAGTAAATGAAACAGGGGAGGCGCTTTCAAACAGTACTAAAGGTGCAATAGAAGGAATCCAAGATGTAGTTAATGGTTCAAGCCAATAATTAAATTCTATGTGGTTTTAGCTAAATTTAATAATCGAAAAACTGATTTGGCGAATCGTTGCAAGGATTACTTTGTATTTGATTCGTATTAAATTTCTCTTTAGAACTGTTTCCATAACCAATGCATTTTTATGAACATTAGTCCATGACCATGTGTGGTTATTGACATTCTATCAATTATTTTTTGTCTTTCTCTGCTAAACAGTTTAAATCTATTTGTCTATATGCACAAACCGAGATAACAGGTACTTGAAATTGTAAAGGTAAAGTAGGCTCTTAATCTAAAAACTCTTGAAAATCCATTTTCAAAGAAACAGTCCATCATTCAAATTTCTCTTTATCCTTTCTTCCCATTTTGTATTGACTGTTTAACCACATCATGCCTTTGATAATTGATTCTATGTATGTCAACTTTCTCATCAGAAATATACCTTCTTTATTCTAATTGATGACTAGCGATTCATTTTTCAATAAAGTATCAATATTAGATAATCCTTTTGATTTTAAATTAAGAATAGTATTTTTGACATTCATTCATTTCTTATCAGTAGGAGATTTAATTCGATTAAATCAATACCTTTTAGATAAAATCTAATACATCAATTAATTCTCCAGCCATTGAGTTGTAAGAGGCCAGAATGCAATCGGATTAATTCAATTTGTCAAATTTGATTTTTGTTGATGATCGAACTGAAAGAAGATCGGAAAACCTAAAGAACGATTTTTTAATAATGCTATGGAAGATGGTGATAAACTATGATAAGCCATTTCATCCTTGATTAAATGAAGATCTGCCATTGTTATAAAGATTATTTTTTGTTTAATTATGCTTTGAAGTAGTTCTTTTGTTATTTTTATTGTGTCATAATTACCAACATTGACGTCGATAATATAGTATCGAAATTAGAGCTTGGAGTGGAATTGAGTTTGCTGATAGTAGGATTGTAGTTACTTTCAATTTTATGATGCCATTAATAATAGTGCATGATACATGAGGTGATATGATATTCATAAACTATTGATACTGATATTGAATATCAGGATCCGTTTCATAAACAAGGATATCAATGTCCTTTCTTAATGATGATGAGTTTACCAATTTCATGTCCTGCTCCGTTTCTGTTTCTTCAATCAGGTACTTTTTTGAGTCTTGAGTTTGATTATTCGTGTTCTTTCAACTCTGCTTTAGAGATACCCATTCTTTTTATTATGTATGATATAATTTTCGATTGGTGCTCTGAATTTTTAACATAGTCAAGGAGAAAACTCCCCCGTGTATCGATAACAATATCTTCGCTATGAAAAAGTCTAAAGAGATAATAATTAAAAGGAAACTGATCAAATAACGATTTTGAATAAGGACATAGAGATGAGCCTTCAAAAGGTTTTTGATGCCACCACTTTTCTAAGTTAATGCACTCTTCAAAGTGTTTGTTTTTAAGAAGAAACTCGTTGCAGTCGCTAATTAGACGAATATGTTTATCATGTCTTTTTTTATCCTCTTTAACCTTTTCCAATAACTCATTCTTAAATTTGTCAAACTCTTGAAAATTATCCATCATTGATTCAATATAGTAATTTACCATATCTACCAGAATTAGATTTTTCTTTTGTATATTTTCTTCAAAATTTATGATTTTAGATGAAATATCGATTAAATAATCAGTATTGTGTAAAAGCACTGAGGCAATAACACATAACTGGCCTCTTCTTAAACCTTCATTAATATATGTAGCAAAGGCATCGTTCAAGTCTTGTTGACTATCATAAAGTAATACGATGTGAGAATTTTCTAACGGGTAAACGAGTTCCTTGATACTATCTCTATGAAATACTCCATGATGCTCCATAAGTGATTTTAATTGCTGATCTTTAAGTTGAACTACGTCCTCTTCCTCATAAGCACAAATTACATTCAAAGGAAATGGAAAACGCTTTTCTAAAGAGCATTCATATTCTACAAGTTTATCAACAAAACTAAATGTATTCTTTTTATCAGAACTTAAAGATTTGTCTTTGTTAAAGAAGGATTTAGTGTCGCCAAATGCCCTTAGCCCAATAGCACTTTCTTCTTTTTTTGAGTTTTCTATTAAAAAATTACTTAAAAGCAAAAGCGATTCTTCCACAGCTTTTCTCCACTTAATTTGAGTTCTGTTACCGTCAAATGAATCATTAATAAAATACCACTGAGCAGTTGACAATATGGTAATTACTCCTTTCTCTAACAGGTTTAGCACAGCAAATTCAGAAAACTCTTTTTCCATGCGTGCAACTGCTTCCTCCTTTGTTATCTCATCGGTTATCAATAATATGGCTTCATTATTTAGAAGTCCATCCTTTAAGAATCTAAATGCAGCATTTAATTTCTCTTGACTATTGGGATATATAGCAAAGATATGACTAGAAGATTTCATCAAAGAAGAAGAATTGAGGTTAACATCAATCAAACTAGTGATCCTATATTGAAATACGTATCTTTTAAACTTTTTCCAGATATTGACACTTTTGTCGTTTAGACACATAGAATCACATTATTCAACTATTCTATCACCCTAAGATAACAGAGAGGGTCAATTTCTTAAAAACACAATCATATTGGACATTATAAACCAGAATATTACACTCAATTTGGGATAGATATATTGCGTTTCTAACCTTTACCTTGTTTCATTTCTAGAGTTAGAATCCTTTGGTATTAGACTATTCTATATCTTAAAAGCTCAATATTATCGATTTTATTATTTGGAAATATACGTAAAGATTTTCCTTGATTAACAAGAACTATTTCTCGTTTTATCTTATAAAAATTTTGGATGTAGTTGGCAATGGTTATATACGACTGATTTAACTAAACATATGTTAGAAATTCAAGAAGAAGCAAATCAAATAATATAAAGATAAATACAAGTTACAGAAAAATTTCTTTTCTAGCATTGACTATAATTGGTCATTAGTATTCTCATTGATATTGTCCTCTGCTACAATAGCCGTTGATAATGGCGGATCAGCTTTGGTATTTGCTCAAGGAAATGAAACTGAAATTAAAAACGATCTTCAAAAGTAGAATGTACCGTCAATAGATGAAGCATCTAAGGATAACAATGAAGAAAAAAATATTGTCGGAACCACCGTTGATACCCCACCAATAGAAAACTGCGGAATAAACCCAAACGCTCCACCATGTTGTACTCCAGGACAGGATGAAGGATGCATGGATACAAATGTGGGTGAAGTAATCATTTCTAAATTCAATACGATACCTCAAAAAATAAGTTCACAAGACGAATTTAGAGTAGTGGTGACAGTCACAAACAACTTAAATGTGCCAATTACATATATATGGGATATGTGTGGTGGTTCTTTACTTAACATTCAATTCGATAAAAATGTAAATGTTTATAATGCAATTGCTTGTCAAGCTATATCAACCAAAACGCTAAATGCTCACGAGTCAGCAATCGTCGAAGGAAAAGGATATGAGATACTAAGAGCAATTAGTCCTGGCGATGTCAACGCAAAGATCACCTTCAATTATAATATACAAAATGATGGTAATCATGCAGACCAGGTAACCAAAAGTTTTTCATTCTTAATAGAATAATATCACTAGTAGAAAAATTAAAAATGATCTCGGGTTTCCATTATTTTTGTTATAATCCAAATTAGCGGTAAAGAATTCTCATTACTAGTTATCAGTCTATCCACTCCTTTTGTTTTAAGATGTTCATAAAATAGTAATATAAAATGGAAAATATTGTAAAGATGCGATCCAAACTAAAACCTAAGCTGCTAAATTTGCAATTATATTCGAGTGATTTTTTCTTTTATAATGTATTTGGGTACGATCATTACTAATAATAGAAATAAAGCAACATCTATCATGGCCGCAGTAGCATATAATTTATATCCCGATAATGGATTCGTTGAAAAGAGATAGATCTCTTCGGCAAATGGATGAAAATCTGATAAGAACCATAAGAACGGAATACCTCCAATCAGTAAAGATAAAATCAACAATTTCATTTTGGCTTTAGTGTCTATAATCAGAAATGAAAGAATATTATTATTCATTCCTACCTCATAGGAGAATAATATTTTAAAGTTGATTATTTCAGTCGCTAGGATATAGAAAAGAATTCCACGAACAATAACTGATAATATTAGATATAATGGGCTCGGAATAGTAGACAACATTTGAAATGCTGCTACCCTATAAAACTCAAATATGAAAGATATAAGAATAGCAGCGGCAATGGTCATTGCAAGTGCAATGGGTGTATAGTACTTTTTGTCATTTATCTCTTGATAGTTTTTCCAATCTATTTTCTCTATCACTTTATTTGCTTTGTCAAGACAAACCCTATTCATTTGCTTTATGTCAATAGGTATGTTAATACTTTGGTTGTTATCTATATAATTTGTTGATAACTTTTCATCTTTACTTTTGGTAGTATTTTTCTCACTAACGTTATTAACCAACAGTTCATTGGTAAAACTTTTTAGCATAAATTCATCGCGTTCTTTTAATTTCATATAGAAGTCATCTAAATACCTGTAGTCATCATAATTTGAAAATACTCTTAATTTTTCATCTTTACTTTTGGTTATCCATAAGTCTAGGGGAAATATTTTTTTTGAGTTAATATCGAATTGTACGATATCTCTGATAGCTATTACCTCTTTGACTATATTGAAAACATATTTTGGTCTTGACAATCTTATTCTAAATCTATGGATTCTTTTGTATAGAAACACCATTAGAAAAGAAACAACTACAATGGTAATTATGATTATCATTAACTGATTTTTTGAATGCAGTGAATAAGATTTGTCTAAAATTATTGGCTGGTAATTTCCATCAGTATGAAATATACTTCCTTGATCATACGATGCTGTAACAATGTGATTTATTTTTGGAGGACAAGGTATCGTTCGCGGTTGTTCAGTAGGTAGTCTATCATTATCATTAATAAAAGATGTGTGATTTATATCGTTGGCATTCAAATCGCATTTAACTATTGTATGAATATCCATAATCGCATCTTTGGGCATTCTATCTATTTTAGCTATAAGCAAATGGGGAGAAGTTAGTTGAAATGAAATATTTTCACTCTGAAAACTGGTATAGTAATCTAGGATAATTCCTTGGGGATAGGACAACTGCAGTACAAGATTAGTGGCGGGAGATCTACCATTGTTTATAACAAGAGTATCAAACTTTTCTTCAGAATTGAATTGCGAATTATTTGTCAAAGTCTGATTTATTGGTGAACTTTTTGGCAGCGTATCATCATTCATTTGTTGGGACTCAAAATATCTATTTAGTTCTTCGCTAGTTACATCAATATCAATTATAGGTTGGTTAAAATCTGCGACAATACTATTTAGTAAAAAAATGGTAAATCCACTGCCTATAAGGGTAGAGATGATTTGAAATATCGATAGGCTCCAAGTTGCCAACAGTTAAGGAGACTTTAAACTATTTTATAATTTTATATTTATAACCGAAATCAAATTTTAGTTGCTCATAGACGGTATAATAATGTTAATCATTAGCATTTCCAAACCCGTGTGGAAAATCATTATCGTCTCCAATCCTTCCTGTTCTGATACCCCATAAAATGTTCAGAATTGTTATTCACCCCATGAAATATTGATTCACCTTATAAATTGACAAAATATGAGTTTCCATACAAAAAAATTAAATTTCAAAAACTATAATTATTTGTGTAATTATTTAGACTACAAGTGACAGAAGTCTCTGCATTTTGGGATGCTGATACTTATGACATTGTTTCTAATGCACAGGAGGAATGGGCTAGATTCATAATCAAACAGAGGAAATGGCATGGTGGTGAGGCTGTACTTGACGCAGGCTGTGGTTCAGGGAGAATTACAAAAATGCTATCTGAAATAATTAGGGATGGCAATATTTGCGCCGTTGATAATGACCCAAATATGATTAAAAAGGCAACAGAAAGACTTGGGAACATCGAAAATGTTTGCATAATCCAATCCGATCTGATGGATGCAGAATCTGGTTTTATGCAAAGAAAGTTTGACATTATATTCTCGAATGCGGTATTGCATTGGATACTTGACCATCATAAGGTCTTTAAAAATTTCTACAATTTGCTGAATCCAAATGGGGAATTGCTTATCCAATGTGGTGGTTTGGAAATTTGAAAAAGACAATTTCAGTTTTCAATACAGTGAAGGATTATTCAGATTTTAAACAATATTTTTCTGAATGGAAACAATCATGGAATTTTGCAAAACCTAATGATACTAAAAATATTCTAAACGATTTAGGATTCAAACATATTCGCGTATACCTTTCGAACTCAGATGTAAATTTTAGTAACAAAAACAACTATTTATTATATTTGAAAACAGTGGTACTTGGACCTTATTTGAAATGCCTTCCATCAGGACAACTAAAAAATAAGTTTGTTGAAGGGATTTTAGACTTGATTGAGAATGACTACCCAGAATTAAAATGGAACCTTGACTATGTCAGATTAAATATATTAGCTCGAAATAAACTTGAGAATAAGATATATCTATTACTATAATTTTTCTTTGTTTTATCTGACCAATAGCGGTAAAAGCTACTACCCGTTCAAAAAATGTCTACCACCAAAATGTTTAAAGATTGCTGTAATAAAAGACAAAGAAATTCTGACCATGTCCTTTAAACTATTATCAAAGTGTGTAACCGTATAAAAAAAGCTAACTGACTAACGCTCGTCTTTTCACTTATTTTTTCTTCATTTACCTGTTTATCAATCTTCTTGCTAATTGAGTTATTATCCTATTTGTCAGCACCTCAGCACTGACTGGCTTTAGTATAAAATCATCAGCACCATAGTCAAGCACTCGAGTCTTGGCACTGCCATTGTTTGCTACTACAATAATTTTTAAAGAAGGCTTTTTTGTCTTTGACTTTGTAATTATCATTGCACCTCTATCTGCTGCAATCTTTCCATCTATAAGCATTGAATCAACCTCATCAACAAGTTCATCAAGAGTCTTTAGAGCCTCTTCTGCTGAAGTACACTTGAAGCTTTTAAAGCCATTTAGCCAAACCCTCCACAAAGTACAATGTTAAGATCAGCATCATCTGTGACTTTAAGTATTGTTCCGTTAACCTAATTAAGGCCATCGTATTCATCCTCGATAGGCATATGAACAGTCATCAATGCTATTCTTTTACCTATAAAAGCATTAGTAATGGATTATATTATCAATAATTCGGCTAAAATGATAAATTATAGTAAGTTAAATAATATGTTCTTTCATAATTACAATGTCAGATTCTAAATTCAATAATAGTGTTATAAATGAAAAATTTATTCTAGGACTAAATGCCGCATTGGCCATGGAAAACGCTGGCTTAGAGCGATTACAAACTAGGATTCAAGAGACAACCCTTCCTGGTGTTAAACAACAGTTAGAACATCACTTGCAAGAAACTGCAGAGCATCAAAAGAGGTTGCAACAATTAATAACCGATATGGGTGGTCAAGCAACACAAGAAAAATTAGGACTTCCTTTACCAAAGTTTCCACAAGATATGCTGGAAATGATGAATAATAACATGACTCAAGAGGAATTGGAGCTAAAAAAGACCGAAGAAGATCTAATAGTAGAGAATGCAGAACTTGGGTGTTACCATATGCTTATACAAAAGGCAAAAATGGCAGGCGGCCATCTCCAAGTAGCAGAGAAAATGTTATCGCTTAATATACAAGACGAGGCCAAAATGAGAGATTGGATCTGGAGCAATACTTCGAAAATGCTTAGGCTATTACAATCAAAGACGTAGATTTCTATCCCTTTGATTAGTAATAGTAATGGCCGAGAAGTTGACCTTCAACAAGATAAAATTTAATATCTTTATACAGTTATAGAAAGTATTTAAAATAAAATAGAAGGCATATAGGAACCAGAGGGTTCATTATACATCCCAACTGTCATGAGGGTTAGTTGATGAACTAATCTTAGCTTATTATCAAGACACCACCTAAACAGCTCGGCATTTCGAGTTGGAATAAGAATACCTGGTCCCCCATAATTGTCAGTAGCTGAGACAATGAGCGCTTTGAGGTCATCATTAGTAAAACCAACAGAATGATTAAAATATGTCAATCCGCTAGTATAGCCTGTAATTATATCACCGTGTAAAACTACCTTGGCACTTCCTTGCTTTATACTGTCTCTTAGTTCGCCATTTCTATCATGCCATGAATCGCTCTGCAGATGGCTTTGCATGATTCCAAATCTGATTCAGTTGCTATCCGTACAGATCGCCCCGGAATGACTGCTGAAATTGGATTCCCTTGCATGGTGGATATTGGTTCTCTCACGTCGAATCCTAAACTTGTATACAGTGCAAGTGACCGGTTATGATATGAAGCCTGGAGCAAACGAATTGCTGGATAGTTTTTGCTTCTTGCGCTTTCCATTACATTTTTCATTAACTGTCTGCCTACACCTTTGTCATGAGATTGTGGATCGATTGTTATTGGTCCAACTCCTGCTACTAAATTTGACCTTTCATCTAGAAAGTTGCTTCCTATAACCTTGTTACTATTTTCATCCATATCTTTGACAACTACCGAATAAAATCCGGGATTAGAGAGAAAAGAAGTTGTCACACTTCTTCCAATATCAGCAGTGGGAAACTCGCGAGGAAAACCATGTTTATCTGCAATTCATGAAAATGCTTCAAAAATTATTTTTCCGACCATATTAGCATCTTCTATAACGCCAGGTCTTAATCTTAAACCGTCTTCTGTAGTAGTAGTCAATTTAATACATGGAATTGCTGGTCCAGATTTTTATTCTTTTATTTGTTTTTTATGGATCTATTTGCTTGCTTAATTCAGATTTATTCATATAGTTGAGGATCTTCTTTGCCTGGACTCATATTTTCTTCATAAACAATTAAAGCTGCATATTTGTCAACGTCATTTTTACTAATGGCAGAAAACTTAATATCAATTAACTGTTTTAATTCTTCCTTTTTGAGAAATTCGTTTATGTTTTTTTCAAGGTCGGAGAGTTGTTGGTTGTCATAGATTTTGACTCTTGTCATAACCTTTCTTTAATTCGACGGAAGGTTATATCTTGTATGTTCAACTATACCTGAATCTCAAGGTCTTTCTTTAATATGTTAGTGATTTTCTGAATACCATAGTCAAAAATTATCTTTACATTAGAATCGTATACACTCTTCTTCCTCTTCATGACCTTATTAAAATACGAATGTCTTCCACGATTATATTTTCCCACTAAAAGTTTAACGGAAATAATCATCATCTCTATTGAAGGCATCGGTGCCAACTAATTTCAAATTTGCTTCTACCATGGGCCATGAACCATCATTTATCAATGTATTAGCAAAAAATTCCTATAATCCTCAAAACACTATTACAACCATGTATACACCTCCACCTCTACTACTATAATGGAATTTAAACGACTGACATAGGCCTATTATAATTAGCAGTAGGAAGGATTAATTATCCATAAGGGAAAAAAGAAACAAAGCAGATCAAATTTCATATTTTGTCTTTTATTTATTCATATCAAGATGCAATTATAGTTATACCATATCTCTATGGTCGGTTTTCCTGTATACAGATCCCATCTTTACTCAAATATAGTAGCCTCTTAACAGCAATATTAATAAATTCTAAGTAAAGACAATTAAAGAATCAATTTTCTACAAAGAATAAAAGTGATTTAAGGTAAGGACATACAGTACCAGTTGTAACTATATACATGTCTTATAAAAACTGAAAAACTCTATGAAAATTCATGTATTTTATGTGATCAATATATTTACTTTTGTTGTACAAAAAGTCAAATATTTTAGGATTTAGCTTTATCATTTATTAATTGAATCTGTATATAGGTTGTTCAGGCTGGAATTACGCCGGCTGCAAGGGGACATTTTATCCAAAGGACATGGAGAATAAACACTATTTATCATATTATTCAAAATTTTTTAAATCCGTTGAAGTTGATTCTACGTATTATAATATATCATCCAGATTCATAATCAGAGGTGGAAAGACAAAACTCCAGCTGACTTTAAGTTTGCATTAAAATTTTCCAAGATTATTGCGCACAAAAAAAATTGGAAGATGTAACAAAACATCTATATTTACTTTTTAATGCTCTAGAGCTTCTAATAAAAAAAACTTTGTTACTTATTCAACTTATGCCATATTTGACCAAAACAAAGGGAATTGAATCCTTTAAGATAATGATCAGAAATTTGGATAACAGGTTTAGATATGGCTTGGAAGTGTGAGAATCATCCTGGTTTGATGATGAAGTACGGGATCTATTAATTGAGAACAATATTTCATTAGTCTGGAGTGTCACAGACGAATTAGCGACACCTCAGATCATAACGGCCAATCAGATTTATGTTATAAATATCGGTGATAGAAGCATTAATGAAAATGATTTTGGTCATGTCATAAAGGACAGAAGTAAGGAACTTAGAGATTTCGCGAAACGTCTTAAGGAAATTCAAGAACATAATACTATTAATAGTAACGTAAGTGATATATTAATAGCATTCAATAACCACTTTGCAGGCGTTGGACCACAATCTGTAAATGATTCCCTAAAGATTATTGATATGCCAGAAGTCGGTTGGAAAAGTGATATAGAAAAACAGACTCCAACTCAGACATATTCAAATCAATCTCTAGGAAATTATCAATCTAGTTTATATGATTTCAGTCAACCGTGAAAAAGAATCGAAAACGAAATAACTTTACATCTGACAGACTATTTCTTGGATTTAAAAAATAAATCACAAATATAATATTGATTAAACTGATGTTATTAATTTCAATGAAATTCAATTTGAGATTGAAGTTTTGATTGTAGTATAACTTTGCGATTCAGTTTTATATACAAAAGTCTCAAAACATTCATGATAAAACAAGAAATATTTCAATGGAGCAATACTATCATGGAAGAGATTAATAATTTTCTAGAAAGAGGAAATAGAAAGATTATTAACATCCAAGTCGTAAAAGATTTCGATACCGTAGTAACTGGCGTAAACTATATAGTTTTTTATGAGGAAGGTAACAACATAGCTTTTTGATTTTTATTATTTATCATAGCTAAGTTTCAAACTTATTTGTCATAAACAGGATAAACCATAATTATTTTTTTTGCCATTGATGAATTAGAATAATTGTATCTTTCTCTTTTATTACAAGTTTTCTAAAAACCACTAATTTTTAATTAATGGAGTGGTCAATTGAAACAAATCGGTTAGCTTGTTATCGGCAAACTAAATGAGAATGTCGCGCCTTTATTTCCTTCATTGTTATTGCCCCAAATCTTACCATTATGCATTTCTATAATTTCCTTGCTAGTATACAAACCTAATCCAGTTCCATAGAATGATTTGGTAGCAAACTTGGTAAATAATTGTGGGATCATTTCAGGATGTATGCCTTCACCGTTGTCTTTAATGTTTACAATAACACATTTTTTATCATTCATTCTTTTTTTCTCAAGTAATATAGATATCAAACCCTCTTTACCTAAAATAAAATTTATTGCATTGTCTATCAAATTGGTAATGACTTGAGTGATTCGATATTTGTCTGCATAGACCATGTACTTTCTATCACAATCAATAATTTCAAAATGTATTATTTTATTTTGCTGAGTAAAAACATGTCGAATTTTGTCTAATCCAAACTCAAAGTCTTTAATAATATCATGAATTAAAAGACCTAAATCAAATATAATCTTTGAAAGACTAAGTAAATTGCCTTCAATTTTTGTCACAGCCAATACGTTCTCACTTAGAGCTTGCAATTTTTTCCCATTATACAAAACAACATCAAGTAATCCACGTTGTTTCTCATCATTTAGGTTATCAATTACATGCTTGGTTAATCCAATTATTGGGGTTAGTGGTGTTCTGAGTTCATGCGAAACCGCATCAATGAATTCCTTTTGCATTCTATCATGTATTTGCAATTGTTCATATAGGTCCGTCTGATTCCAGAGTGCATCAAATAATACAGCATATGTCAAAACAGTGGGTGCACTATTAGAATAAGTCGCTTGTCCTATTGCTTCAGCAATAGTTCTTTTGGTATCATCCTTTAACTCTACCACTATTGAAAACTTTCTATCTACTACCAAAATTGTTACCTTTATAATAGGCTCTATAAACCTATAATCAAAATTGAGATTTTGAGAGAGTTCTTTTAATTTTGCTTCAATGTTATGACTCTTTGGTGTAAGTAGTCTTATTTTTACTTCTGGTTTAGTAACTCCTACATCTTTAAGAATTTCGATTGAACCTGCGTTTTTTTGTCTTTCAAAAGCATTCGCAGAGGAAAATATGACCAAAATCTCTTTTTCAACAGACCTTAAAAGTTCAACAGCTTTATTTTGCAATAGTACGGGATCAGATATAGACTCAATAACTCCAGAAGCCTTTCCCTGCTCAATCTCTTTGATTTTACTATTTGCTGAGACAGAGTTCTCCCAAAATGCATTAAAAATATATTGACCTTGCTCAACCATTGATTTTAAACTAGTATAATAAAGTTCGGTTACTGATTGATCAGTCTCTATAACTGATATCGAAATATACTCAGATTGATTGACTATAATACCTCCTTTCATGCCTTCAATGTGTCGCAATTCTGTTACCAATTTGAGTACTTCCTTACAGAATCCGAGGTTATGAGGTGTGACCTCTGTTATGCATCTTATTTTGCAACCTCTCTTTAATAGATTTTCCAATCCACTATGGAAATTTGGAGTGGTAATTAGGATTGATAGCGTATATAGATCAAATACTATATCAAGTTCTATTTTGGTATTTTGAATAAAAGCATTAATTTTTTCTGTAATAGGGCCCATTTCATATATAATCTCTGTTTTACTAATTCGTGATGCGATATCTTTTATGGCTACTCGTTATTAATTCTTAGATACTTATATTTAAGTATCCTTATACTCTATTAGCATAATAATCTATGAATAATTGATTAATAAAATACACAAAATACACAAAATACACATTTAATTTAAAACTTAATTTTTTGGATTTCGACGCATATCGTATAATCAGAGTACATGTTTTTTAAACACCATATTCTCTTAAACTATAATAATGCATTTAAAAGTGAAAGAGCCAACAACTCAAATTTTTAAGTCAGCATAACACAGTCGAACAAAAAAGAGAATTGACAAAGATAATAAAATAAGTGAGATAGATAGAATTATGCAAATACAAGAAGAATGGTAAGTGTATTGATCTAGAAGATTTTTAAGAAAACGGGACGAAGAGAGGAATTACAAATATTATTAGAGTATAGTAACATAGAATCAAAACTAATTTACTATGAGGTGTTGGAAAAATTTCTTTGGCCCTTTCTAATCCTTCTTTTTCGTTTTGTGGTAAAGGTTTTTCATTTTTACATTTTTTTAAATTGTGGGGGTATTTACTATCACTTTACTACCATAATAGTTATTAAAGTACATAAAAATGGTATCTGTCTTTTGCTTTATTTTTCCAATCTTTTCAACCCAAGGGTTCAGTTCCTTTTGAGAGTATAGATAGTCATACCAATAACGAGTTCGAGTTGGGTCGATACATATAATGATATTAATGCATATGTAGAATTGATATTTAATAATACTAATATTCAGCCTAATACCATGTGATTACATATATTACACTGCGTAAAGCTTATAAACATGTTTTAATATACATCTGTATGAATACATTTAAGAAATTAATAAAAGTGCCCATCATAAACACAACAAAACCTATTAGAAGGTTTAGAATTATTAATAAAAGTGCACTGACCTAGTCATACAGGAGGGAACAAAATACTTGCGAGTAGTTGATAGCTCATATTATCACCACCATCATCGGCAACATCAGTATGTAGACAGTTTTTTCATTAATGCCTTTGATGAATTGAACGATATGCACAGAAAATTGTTTGAAATCCCTGAGATTGATAAATTCTTATCCTTTTCAAATAAGAAAAATATTTGTATTCAAAATCAAACTCCTCCTCATAGCAATTTTTTGTATTATCTTATAACTAAAATCTGTATTAATTATCATTTCTATAATCTAAGGATCAATAGTGGTAACAACAACAAAAAATTCAAAGAGAACTGGACTATTCTAATAGACGCAGGAAATGGCAATAATTTGGGAAAACTTTATCTTAATTTAACTAAACTTGCAATAGAGAAAGAGATAGACGTTAACAACTTGCTCGACAATGTCATGATAGTAAGGGCCTTTACATTTTATCAATTGGCTAATATATTGATTAATGAACTCCCACGGTTCATTAATCGACTGGACAATAAAATACAGATTATTGTATTAGACTTGTTTGATACATTGGTTTCTTCATCTTCTATGATCAGTACAAAAGGATTTGAGGACGGTGATTATTTCAGATCAAGGAAGGAGGTAGAAGATAACATCAGAATAGTGAATGAATTAATAGATGTTTTAATCCGCCTTTCAGAAAAATATTTTGTGATTCTAACTTACAACGATAGTAAAAATATAACATATAATAGTTCTATAATGTCCAAATTTGGTAACGTTATCAAGATAAAGCAAGCTCCTAATGAAAAGGAGAAGGAAACTTTTGAAATAAAAGTGTTACCATATATTAGAGATAAACCAATAGATACAATTAAGGAAAAACGATTAGCCTCTGTTAACATATTTAGAGACAAATAATCAAAGAAAATAATATTGAATCAGGTATAGTATAATGGGTCGATCCATTCCCTCATTTCGACTGTTAATAGACATTGAAAGATTAGAATGGACTAATTTTAGAAAAGAATTAAGTAAAAAAGATAAACAAATTTTCGATAAACTGTTTTTAATTCCCAAAATATATTGCCATGCCTTGTCTAGCCTATGTAATCCAATCACAATTGAACCAATCATTTTTAGTATTATTTTTGACAATTTCAAATCAATAAAACAAATAGGCAAGGATTTATTAAATAAATACAAGAAACTAGAATCTGACACCTGTGGAGATATAATATTTGAGCCTATCACAACAATGCAATCTGAAATTATATTTGATGAACAATACAATAAGATTATTGGCTGCCTGAAAATATTCAGTGAATCCTTGAGTGCGGATGATGAAATTATTTTTATGAATATGATAAGTGACTGCTATCGAAGTTATAATAATTCAATTCGTTCCAACATAAATGAAAAATCACAATACTGTATTTTAGAAAATATGTCCTTGTTTATGGCGAGTATTCTCTACCAGCAAAAGAAAATAGTATTAATCGATGATTTCTTAACAAAGCAAGACCGGTATAATGAATCTTAGCTAAAGATATCATAGCACCAAAATCTATAGATCTCAAAGAGATGATTGACTTTTCATAATACAAGTTGATGGTATATGAAAATGCCATGATGTTATTCATTTCCATTTGTTTTATCACCTGAGTATGGATCATTGACTCCATATTATTCTGCATCAATTCTCTTTGTAGCCAGTGGTATTGGTTTGTGGTCACCAATAACCAAACTTTTTTGATTTCGTATCAATTGATTGCAAAACTGTTTCATACCAAAACAATTAACAATATTGTTTTAAATAATATCGAATAATTTTATTATAACCAACCAGTACAATTTTTTTCGTACAAGACTTTTAATTGAGACTAAAAATGCTCAATTAGAATGTCTCCACGAGTATCGTCGAAATCTTGTTGCTAGTGTTTCAAACGTACGAGTAAGTAACTTACATGATCATTAAGCCGAGAATCAAGATAAAGTATTTTCCACTTTTCTATAAATTTAATTCAATCAGGTATCAACCATGACTTGTTGTCAATACACTATTAAGTTTGTTTACAAGGGTAATATAAAACACCTAGTTGGCACATACGTGCATTACTATTTTTAAGTAACTAGGAATTATGATAATTCTTACAAATAGACTATACTTCTTCACTCTGTGCTATTATGTAATTATAAGTTTAAGCCCTACACAGCATCTTTAAATTAAAAGATAGATTTGATATGATATAAATTATCCAAGCATTAGAGATGTTAAGGTCTAGGAATTTGTAATGGTTATAAAAAAATTCTTTATTTTGTATTTTCACTCCTCTTCCTTAACAAGTATCCAACGTTTATGTTTAAAAAAAACCAGTAACAAAATAATAACTATAATCATAGTAATTACTACAATAATAAATCCTACTGGTACATTACCTAATTTTGTTAAATCTAATCCATTCATTCCATATATACCTGCAATTAATGTTAGCGGCAATAGAATAACACTAAAAATAGTCAATATTCTCATTGTATCATTTAATTGTAATGAAACGTTGGCAAGATATAAATCACGAGTAGAATTTATTGTATCTTGATATGATTCAATCAACTCTATAAGTTGATTAATATCATCATACGCTATTTGCAAATATCTAATTTCTTTGTTGTTATCGTTATCGTTATCGTTATCGTTATCTTGTATTTGTATATGAGTAAGGAAATTCATTATATCTCGCGTATACCAAAAGTGTCGTCTTAATAAAATAAGCTGTCTTGTTATCATATCCAAATAATTTAACATCGCTTTTGATGGCTTTTTATACAATGACTTTTGTTCAAAATCATTAATTGTAAGTTCTACTGATGTTAGTAGGTACTCATATTTGCCAATTATTTCGCTAATAATCGTATAATAAAGAGCATTAATACCCGATTCTATCAATTTCTTGTTTTTCTTTTCAAGTAAGTGCTTGATTGGACCTACTAAATCGATATCAGAAGAATGTATTGTTATCAACCAACCTTTACCTGTAAACATGTAAATTCCATCTATCAATAGATGTTGCAAGGTCTTGTATTGGATATCTAAGACTAATGTAAAGATATGATTGTCAAGCATTCTTACTTGAGGTCTCTTTGTCTTTTGCTTTACAAGATTAATAGCATCATCATTTAAGTTATACTCTTTCTGGATTTTTAATAGATCCTTTGATGAAGGATCAACCATATCTATCCATAATTGGAGTCCCCTGGAAAGATCAGATTTGCTTCCCTTCTCATTAATACCATTTGCATCATAAGACATCATAGATGTTTTTGTCATACTTGAAGAAGCAGGAGAATTTATGTGCAATATGATTACAAATATTTTGTCTGTTATTTATATTTCATAAAAGTAAACTATTTTTTTCAATGAAATTGATAAAATGATTTACTATAATAGACAGACTGAATAAACCTGGTCTTGAATATATCACAAGTCAGTCTTGATTGCTAATTATTGTGAACAAAGTATGGTCATTTAAAAGATAAGGAATCATCTGTTCACACAATTTATCTTTAGTATATTGTAGGCATTATAAAGGCCACAGAAATAAGATTTCTCGCATTTATTTTATAGATTGAGTCATAAATGAAATTATATAGCTCGACTGTTATTTGATGATTCCCAAGAATAGTTGTTCTCTTTTTATTATTCTAATAGCAGTGACTGTAAATTACAAATTCTTATTCTCAATCCTTATAATTGTAAAAATATCTCAATTATACCAATAGATATATCATTCTACCCTCAAGTGTGGATACTACATGGAACCATTCTTTAGTTTCGATTCAATGAAAAGTATATACAGTTAGCATAGGGGTTATATCCTCCTATGTGGATTACATATAAAGTCTTATACTTTTCATTGTATTTTTGACCTTCTAGCATACGCATAAAATTACTTCTCTCTCATAGCCATCATGAATATGCTTATTTTTATAGTTTAGGCTATCTCGCATAAGATCACAGAAATGTGAAAACTTGGCTGGTTCCTAAAAATTCGATTTATTTTCGTCTTTTTAGAAAGTTCTTATTTTTATTGAGAAAAGAGACATTATAGATAATTGCAGAATTATCTTAACAAACCCTGATATTTAATAGTCGTCCTATTGTATGTACTTCAAATATTGTCTATGAAAAGCAACAGGTCAAATCACATGGCCTCACGTACCGGATGTTACCAATAGTAGAACAATATTTGTTATTCATTCAAACCTTTTTTATAAAATTTTTTATTGTTTCAAATTATTCTATCATTTATCCAACTTAAGAAACCTGTTTCTATCAATTTGTTCTTATTTAACCATCGATAACTTTTTTGGCTCTACCCAACTACCTTATTGGTCTTTAAATAACTGTCTGAAAAAACCTCACTAGTTTGGATTATTTGTAAAAATAGTAAATTTTATTGTACAATCTTTATATGTCAACATTCTATTTTTTAAATATTCTATTGTTTTTAAGGTTCTTGCCTAGTTTATTATGATTAATTAATCATGGCTTTAGTAGTAAGAGTTCAAAAGTCAAAGGATAGAAAAGAATACAGCACCCATTATGATTCCTTATATGCAGCCTTGTTATATTTAAGTAGTTATCCAATTCCATTAACAAAATATCGTATATCAACAAACAAAAATGTATTATCATCATTATTGTGCAAACAGTTGATCAAACCAGTAATTAATAAAAGTTTACTATTAAATAGTGAGTATCAAGATGTTCCTCATTATGTTATATCTCCAAAGGGGATAGAGTATATCAAAAGATATGAATCTCTTCAAGAACTGTTTAACTGATTTTTAAAAAAATATACTAATTCTGCAATCTCAAGCGATCCTTTGGTATTTTGGACATATTCATGACGTGGAATGCGCGAATAATCTCTTCACAGTTGGAGGCAATATTAGCAACTGTAATCACTTTAATAGTTCCTCATTGCGTTGTTCGATAACTAATTGAATTTCTTTGCGAGTAACGGTCAATTACCAGATTATCGATGCGGGTTATGGAATCAAAATATCATAGGCATCATCCGAATAAAATAACTTCATGTAAATTATACTCTATTTATATACTTGGCAAAAGGAACAGGATTGTGTATAGCAATAGACAGGTAAGAAAAGATTATCTTTTCATTGTCACAATCATATCTACTTTAATTTTCTCAAGTATGACTATGGATAATGGTTTTACAAATGTTGTGTATGATCAAACAGAATCTAATCAAACCTATTCAATCAATGCAATTACAAACTTTAATTTAGAAGATATCCCAATGGAAAAAGCTCAAGTTGGAGATATTGAAATGGCATACAAAATGTTTGGTAAAGGTGATCCCATAATACTTCATAATGGTGCTTCTGATGGAATGACCGCATGGCCTCAGGCTCTTTTAAGTTAATTAGATTCTAATAATAAAGTAATAGTCTTTGACATTCGTGGAATTGGAAATACTACTTCAGCTACCAAACCATATTCAACTAAACTTCTTGCAAAGGATACATCTGGTTTGATGGATACTCTTAAAATACAAAATGCAAGTATTCTTGGATATTCTTTGGGTAAATTCACAACTCAACAATTTGCCATTACCCATCCTGATAAGGTTAGTAATATTATAATTATAGCAGGTTCATGTGGTGGAATAGAAGGCATAACTAAACCACAAGAGTTTCTAGACCTACAAGCAGTCATTATGAACGAAAGGACAAATAACGTTACTGTTTCTACTGAGGAATTGAAGGGCCTTGTAGCTGGTTCTTTAGGATCAGGATGGTTGAAATTACGCCCAGAATCTATAGATTTACCAGAAAACATTTCTTTACAACAAATGAAGCCTGGTTTATCCTCTGAAACTATGGACAATCGAGCAGATACGGGATGGAATTGGGAGGCTCAAAACTGGAGTGGAGTCTGTAAACAACTTGCGAAGGTAGCCAAACCAACTTTAGTAATGACAGGCACAGACGATAATGACTATATGCCTCATAAGAATGCTTTAATAATTGCAAGTAAGGTTCCAGGGGCCTGGCTCATTCAGATAAAAGATGCTGGTCATGCAATAGTAGATCAATACCCAGGGAAGTTGGGCAACATAATACAAACATTTTTGTCAATTGTAAAATAATGGGGGACCAATAAGGAACTAAGAATACGAAACTAATTGATTTTGTGTTCAAAGTAAACTAGCAGGATTCAAATCCTTATTTGTAGAAGTAAAGAGTGCGAAATGCAGGATTGAAATTCCTATCTCTTTTTATTCCAACTACTCACACTTTGCTTTTACAGTTTAATGACTACCTCCAGTAAATATTCTCTCTAGACATAAGATGATTTCTTAATGAATGATCTTTGATATCTGCAAATTAAATAATTATTCTTTTATCATTTTTTCTTTTGTTTTGATATATTATGATGTGATTGTAGAGAATTTTGCAAACTATGATTATTTTTGTCTTTTCTAAGTTATTAAGATCAAAGGATCCATGATTATAGCGCCGGAGTTGGGACTAGAACCCAGATGCCCAACTTGTGGGTTCACTATATCGAAAGAATAATTTCTCTTTTTATTGTGGGTGTTGGGCATTAGATTAATCATTTTATATACAACTGAATGAACAATTACCATGATGTACCGAGTGAGATTAATTACGATAAAGGTTCTCCTATTAAGATTCTAGTATTGATTTCATACGGATATAAAGATTTTATACCTATATACGCATCCATAAACCAAATTAATGTGATTAAGTTTTTGAAATTACAGTCTAACATTATTAAAGCGTATTTTCACTATCGTAACCTCAGGGTAACTTAAATATCATCTTAACCTGTACATACTATGTCTTATAGAAGAGAATTTAACGAGAGTCCAAAGCATTTCATTGTATTAGATGCAATTGCGAGAGGCATGAAAAAAATTGATAGTATTGCAAATGTAACCAAGTTATCGAAAGATGAGGTAAAATTGATAGTTAACGATTTACAAGCCCAAAAACTTATTACTATGGATATAAAAAAAGGTTTTTTTGGTAACAAAAAGATTGAAGTTCAAATAACAGATACAGGATTTAATATTCTAGACTCAAAAAAGCAAGAATTATCGGTTAAAGCACAGCAACTTCAACAACTCTATCAAAGTGGAGATAGAGGTCAAATGCAGAGCATGATGAACGATAACAGAAGTTGGATGCCAATGATGTTATTTTCAGGGCTGATGAGTATGGTGATGTTTGCAGGTATGATGTCTTTTATGGGAATGGCAATGAATCCAGCTGAAAGTGCTCAGACTGAAGGACAGGTAGATGAATCAGGAGGGTCAGGAGCTGAAGATACAGGCGCAGCATCAGATACAGGCGCAGCATCAGACACTGGTGACACTGGTGGTTTTAGTGATATGGGTGCTGGAGGTGGTATGGACACAGGAGGATTTGATTCCTTCTGATATACATATTTACAGACTAACCTCATAAATGTTAAAGTATCATAATTAACAGTTAAATCTAGAATAATCTACATACCTCTTACTAGTATAGCTGACGTTTTATTCTCTTCTGATATTAAATGTAATATTTTATTTATAGTCCAATTTCTTAAACCTGTATTTTGATTCTAAATATAAAACTGCTAGAGAGATGAATTGGCTAGAAAAACATTCAGGAAGTATCAATAGAAAAATGTCAACGAAGCGATCAGTTGCTATAAAAAAACCACTGCAAGAAAAAGAATATTTTAATTTCATGATGTTGAAGATAATATTATTTAGATGAAAATTTCAATCCAAATACTATGATTATGAGTAGGATCTTCATTATG
>Ga0196965_1000267_pt1 | contig 36412 bp, 21 predicted proteins | sample S1_20metaG_FD_148668 | JGI IMG/M metagenome (GOLD analysis project Ga0196965, IMG submission 148668) | Soil microbial communities from Anza Borrego desert, Southern California, United States - S1_20 | ecosystem: Environmental > Terrestrial > Soil > Desert | place: USA: California | collected...
GATGCGGTCATGAGCTACCGCTGGCGGACCGGGAATATCGGCAACTGGACGCTGACCGCGGCCTATAACCGGAACCGGACGCGGATCGAGGACCGGCTCAACAATCTGGGGCCGCTCGCGACCATCCCGGGGATCGTCCTGTTCGGCCGGGTCGAAGGCATCCGCTTCACCGACGGCCAGCCGCGCGACAAGATCGTGTTCAGCGCCGACGGCGAGATCGGCAATTTCGGCCTCACCGCCCGCACCACCCGCTTCGGCTCGGTGATCGCGCCCGGGGCGACCGCTCCGATCTCCGATCCCCTGAGCCTCACCGCTCTCGGCCCCGACGACATCCGGCTCGGGGCGAAATGGGTGACCGACCTCGAGCTCCGCTACCGCGCGTTCGACCGGCTCGAGCTCGCGATCGGCGCCGACAACATCTTCGACGTCTATCCGGACCGCTCGCCGTTCGGGCCGCGCCCCGCCTCGGAAGGCGGCGGCTTCTACCCGATCAACCAATATTATCTGCCTTATTCGGGCTTCTCGCCGTTCGGCTTCAACGGGCGCTTCATCTACGCCCGCGCGTCGATCGGCTTCTGATCGCCTGGATCCTCGGGGGGAGGGGTTTTCAGGCTCCTCCTCCCGCCTCCTTGTCCTCGAAGCGGCTGCCGCCCGGACGGATCGGCCGGTGCGCGTCGTCGCCGTCGCCGCCGGCGCCGCGCTTCTTGTTGTAGCGGCTGGACCAGACGAGCGAGAGGCCGATCAGGACCGCGCCGATCAGCCCGGTGATCACTTCGGGTATGTGCCAGCGGGCCGAAAGCAGCATGATCGCCGCCAGCGCGAGGATCGCCCAGAACGCGCCATGCTCGAGGTAGCGATATTGGGCGAGCGTGCCCTTGTCGACCAGCAGGATCGTCATCGAGCGGACGAACATCGCGCCGATGCCTAGGCCCAGAGCGATGATGAAGATGTTGTTCGAGAGCGCGAACGCTCCGATCACGCCATCGAACGAGAAGGCCGAATCGAGCACGTTCAAGTAGAGGAAGCCTCCGAGCCCCGACCGGACCGCCGCTCCCGCAACCTCCGCCTTCGGCGGCTCGAGGACCGAATTCACCGCCTCGACGGCGATATAGGTGAGAATGCCGAAGATGCCGGCGTTGATCAAAGCGGGCGCCTCTTCGGCCGGCAGCATCCTCGAGATCAGGTACAAGGTGAGCAGCACGAGGCCGATGTCGATCGCGTCGATCGAGGCGAGCCTCGCCAGCCTCTTCTCGATGGCGCCGATCCAGTGGATCTCCTTGTCCTGATCGAAGAAGAATTTGAGGCCGACCATCGCCAGGAAGGCGCCGCCGAATCCGGCGATCCCGACATGCGCCGCCGTGATCAGGCGCTCATATTCCTGCGGATCGCGCGCCGCCAGCTGGACCGCCTCGATCGGGCCGATGCGGGCGGCGATGGCGACGATCGCGACCGGGAAGACGACGCGCATCCCGAACACGGCGAAGGCGATGCCCCAGGTGAGGAAGCGCCGCTGCCATATCCTGTCCATGTCCTTGAGCACGGTCGCGTTGACGACGGCGTTGTCGAACGAGAGCGACACTTCAAGCACCGAGAGGACGACGACGATCCACAGGACGCCGAGCGTTCCCGTCACCGTCCCGGTCGTCGCCCAGCCGAGCCAGACCGCGAGCCCCAGGCAGACGAGGGTGAAGACGAACGCGCCCCTGAAATAGCTCCACATCGCGCGTCTTCCTCTTGTTCGTCCGATCCTTGCAGCCGCGCCTAGACGCGCAACGCGGCGCCGACAATTGCGGAATGGGGCGGAACGAGCACGGCGACCGCCGCGCGTCTCATTCGTATCTGAGCGCGGCGACGGGCGGCCGCCGGGCGACCAGAACGGCCTGCGTTCCCACCGTCGCAAGGGTGACGGCGAGCGTGAACGCGCCGCCGGCGAGGAACAGCCACGGCTCCAGCGGCACGCGAGCGGAAAAGCCGTCCAGCCAGCGGCGCATCAGCCACCAGACCACCGGCCAGGCGATGAGGTTCGCCACCAGGACCGGCCGCGAGAATTGCCAGAGCAGCAGGCGGACGATTTGCCCGGTCGTCGCTCCGAGCACCTTGCGGATGCCGATCTCCTTGGTGCGCTGTTCCGCTATGAACGAGGCCATTCCGTAAAGACCGATGCACGCGATGAGCAAGGCGACGCCGGCCGCGACCGCCAGGAGGACGCTTTCGCGCATGACGTCTCGGTAAAGTCCTTCGGCATATTGCTCGAGCGGCAGGATCCTGGGCAGCCCTTCCTGTCCGGTGGCGACCCACAGGTTGCGGATCCCGGCTATGCCTTGCGCCATCCGCCCGGCCTTCAGGCGGACGCTGAGCATGCCGAAGCGCGAAGGGTCGAAAAAATAGGCCGTGGGTGCGACGGGCACCCGCACCGAGCCGGTCGGGAAATCGGGGACGACGCCGATGATTGTGAAATAGCGCATCCCGCGCTGCGCCGAGGCCTGGAGGCGCAGCCCGACAGCTTGGGCCGGGCTGCGAAGACCGAGCGCGCCGACCGCCGTTCGGTTGACGACGATGCGCACCTCCTGCGGCGTCCCGCTCTCCTGCGCTGCGGCGACCGCATGCCGCTCGCCGAGCAGCTGCCCTGCGAGGGGGGCAAGGCCGTAGGCTTCGAGGAAGCCCGGCCCGACGGAGAGCGTGTCGAACGAATGGATGGCCGAGGGCGAGGTTTCCATCATCTCGACGCTGCGCTCCGGGCCGATCATCACCGGCTCCGAACAGGCGACGGTCACGACTTCGGGCAATGCCGCGAGCCCGTTCTTCAGCCCGTCGGTGCATGGCGCGGAGACGAGGACCATCTGCTGCCCTCCGAGCCGCGCCGCCGCTTGGGCCGCAAACCGGGTCTGGCTCCAGATGACGGCCGTCGCGACGACGAGGCCGGAGAGGATCGCGAACTGGACGACGACGAGGACCCGCCGCACCCGGCCGCGGTCGAGCGCAGCGGGGCCGCCGCGAAGGGCGACCGCCGGCCGCACGGCGGAGAGCACCAGGGCCGGGTAAGCTCCGGCAAGCAACCCGATCGCCAGGACCGCCAGGAGCAGCAGGCCGAGCAGGCCGGGCTGCCAGTAAGCGAAGATGATTTCGCGCCCCAGGAAGCCGTTGAACGTCGGCAAAAGCAGCTCGACCGCGGCGAGCGCCAGCACCATCGCCGCGCCGACCTGCAGCAGCGCCTCGGCGATGAACTGGCCGGCCAGCGCCGCGCGGCTCGCGCCTGACGCCTTGCGCACGCCGACCTCGACGGCGCGGCCGGCCACGCGCGCCGTGCTGAGGTTGACGAAGTTGAAGCAGGCGCCGGCGAGGATGAGCAGCGCGATCAGGGCCGCCGCAGCTACCCCCTCCTCGTCGCCCGGCGCCTTCATCGCGTTGATCCCCGCCGGGGCGAAATGCACGTCGCGGACCGGGAGCGCGGTCAAGGTCACCGCGATTCCGAACGGATTGTCCCTCGGAATCTGGAGGCGGCTGACGACCAGATCGGGCAGCGCCCGCCGCATGGCCGAGGGGGAGGCACCCGGCCTCAGCCGGAAATAAGTGTAGGTGGTCCCGTCGAAGTGGAAGCTGCCGCTCGCCGCGTCCAGGGCCGCGAGATTGGAGAAGGGGGTGTTGGCGGATGCGAAGATTTGCGCGGCGATGTGCGTGTTCGACGGGAGATCCCGGATCACGGCCGTGACCCGAAGCTGCCGGTCGCGATTGAGCTGGAGCGTTTCGCCCAGCGGAGCGTCGCGGCCGAAATATTTGCGCGCCATGCTTTGCGTGAGGACGACCGACGCCGGCTCTCTGAGCGCCGTTGCCGCGTCGCCGGCGACGGCCGGCATCGGCAGGACCGTGAAGAGCGAGGCGTCGGACCAGTAGATCGTCTCGTTCGATTCGATCTGCCCGCGCCGGACGGTCCAGTCCTGCGGCATCATCCGGGCTACCGCGGCGATTTCGGGCACGTCGAGCGCCAGGCCCTGCGCCAGCGCATAATCCGTCCCGTCGAACACGACCGTCTGGTCGCCTGGCATCGTGATCGCGGAGGACACGCGATAGGCGTCGGCGGGCAGGGCGCGATCCCAGGTCATCTCGTCATGGACCCAGAGCAGCAGCAGGATCGCCGCCGCCAGGCCGGTTGCGAGGCCGGCTATGTTGAGCAAAGCATAGAATTTGTTGCTCATCAGCGATCTGAGCGCGACCTGGCTTGCCCGATAGGTCTTTCTCAGATTGGCGAGCGTCGGCACGACCTCATTCTACGCCAGCTTCGTTCCGGAAAAAAACGAGCCCGTCCCGCAGCATAGGACAAGCGACGCGGATCTGCGGGCGGCAATGTGTCCGGATGCGGACATCATGCAAAGACCGCGCTGAACTTGCACCGAAACTGCGCGGAACCGCGACTTTCGACCGTGGTAAGGCGGCTCCCCCTGTGGCAGCATTCTTCCGATCATGGCGAGGAGCGTGTCGATGGGCAGGGCTGCAAAAAGAAGTTTCGGATCGTCGGTCGGCGCTGCGGCGCTGGCGCTGTCGGTCGCGGCCATCGCGCAGGCGCAGCAGCCGCAGGCGGCGCCCGCAAAGGCGCAGCAGGGACCGGGAGGGGGAGGGCCGCCCTCCGGGCCGGCCGTCCGTGTCGAGGCGAACGAGCTGATCGAAGCGTGGAACCCGCGCGTGAGCGCCGGCCCTCCGGGCGCGGCCTTCCCGGAATTCGAGGGATGGAGCATGGGCCTCGCCATGCCGCTCCCCCGCTCCGAGCATGCGGTCGCGGAATTCGAGGGCCGGATCTGGGTGCTCGGCGGCTATCCGCCCGGGCGGCTCCCTTCCAACCTCGTCCAGATTTACGATCCCGCCGCGAACCGCTGGACCCTCGGGCCCAGCCTGCCCCAGCCGATCCACCACACCCATGTCGCCGCGGTCGGCGGCAGGCTCTACATGATCGGCGGCGAGATCGACGGCGCGAGCACGGGACGGCCGGAGACCTTCGTGGCGAACGTGTGGATGCACGATCCCGCGGTCGGCGGCTGGGTTCCGCGCGCGCCGATGCCGACGGCGCGGAGCGGCGGCGGCAAGGCCGTGATCGACGGCAGGATCTACGTGGCCGGCGGCCGTCCGCCCGGCGGCTCCGCCTTCGAGGTCTACGACCCGGCGACCGACCGGTGGGAAAGGCTCCCCGATTTGCCGACCCAGCGCAACCACCTCGCGATGGTGGCGATCGACGGCAAGATCTACGTCGCCGGGGGCCGCACCGGCCCGGGCGCCATGGCCGAAAGGGTCGATGTGGTCGAAATTTACGATCCCGCCACCCGCCGCTGGACCCGGGGCGCGCCGCTTCCGGCACCGCGGGGCGGCATCACCGGCGCCGCTTATGCCGGCTGCATGTTCGTCTTCGGCGGCGAGGGCGAGCGGACCCACGTGCTGGGGCTGACCCCCAACGCTTATGGCTATGATCCCCGCACCGACCGCTGGACGACGCTGCCGAATCTCCCGATCGCGATCCACGGCCTCAAGGGCAGCGCGGTGATCGGCGGACGGATCTTCCTGCCCGGCGGCGGGATCACGCTGGGTGGCAATTCCGGCACCAACGCCATGCAGGTCTACCGGCCGACGATGCGCTGCGAATGAGGCCTCGTCTGGCTTGCCGCCGTCCTTCGCTGGCGTTTACGAGTCTCGAGCGTAATATCGCGGGATGGACAGGCTTCCGCCTCTGCTGATCGTTGAGGACGACGGCGACGTTCGGCACGCGGCGCAGCTGGCGCTCGAGCCCTATGTCGAAAGGAGCGACGCCGTCGCGTGCCCAGACGAAGCGGCGGCTTTGCTCCGGCCGGGCCGCTATGGCTGCGTGCTGCTCGACATGAACTATCTCGCCGGCGAGCGATCCGGACGCGAGGGCATGGACGCGCTCGACTGGATCAGGGGGAAGGACCCGGCGCTGGCGGTCGTGCTGATGACCGCCTTCGGGCGCGTGTCGCTCGCCGTCGCGGCGCTGAAGCGGGGCGCGCACGATTTCATGCTCAAGCCCTGGCGCAATCGCGACCTCCTCGCCGCGGTCCGCTCGGCGAGCGAAGCGACGCGCGCGGCGCGGGCGGGGCAGCCGCTGGAAGGCCTCGAGCGTGACGCGATCGAGAGAGCGCTCGCGCACAGCGGCGGCAACATCGCCCGGGCGGCCGCGCGGCTCGGCCTCAGCCGGCCGGCTCTGTATCGGCGGATGGCCCGTCATGGCCTCTAGGGCGCAAAGGCGTCCGCTCGTCTCGTCCGCCGCTCTGAGGGCGCTCGTCGCGGGCGGCCTCGCCTTCGCCTTCCTTCAGGTGCTGGCGGGCACCAGCTATTACGCCACCGCAGCCGCTCTGGGCGGCCTTGCGCTCCTCACCGCCTGGGACGCCTCGCGCCGCGAGAGCGCCGCGTCCGCGCCGGACCCGGACCGCAGCGTGGAGCGGCGCCGCCATCTCGAGGAGAGGGAGCGGGCGGCCGCGCTGCTCGATGCGGTCACCGTCGCGCTGATCGCGGTGACGACCGACGGCCGCATCCGCTTTGCCAACCAGGCGGCGCGGCGGCTCGCCGGCGCCATGCCTGCCAGCCTCGCGGACCTTTCGGTTCTGGGAGCCGAGGCCGCGGCCGAGATCCTCGCCTTGCCTGGCGGCGCCCGCCGCATCATCACGCTGGTCGACGGTCGGCTCGTGCTGGTCTGGATCATGGGCCTGTCGGTGCCCGGCGACGCGCCCCAGAAGCTGATCTCGCTGCAATTCGTCGCGGGCGAGCTCGACGCGGTGCAGCTGCGGGCCTGGCAGGACATGACGCGCGTCCTCGCGCACGAGATCATGAACTCGCTGACGCCGATCGCGTCGCTCTCGGAAAGCGCTGCCGCCCTGATCGAGTCCCGCGGCGAACCGCCTTGCGCGCTTTCTCGCGCCGTCACCGCCATCTCGCGCCGGAGCCTCCGCCTCATCGACTTCGTTGAACGCTATCGCGAGGTGGCCGACCTGCCGGAGCCGCGCTTGCGCCCGATCCCCGCCGCCGAACTTGCCTCCGACCTCGAGGCGGTCCTGCAGACCGGCTTTGCAAGTCGCGGCATCGCCTATGCGCGCACTGTCGAACCTGCGGACCTCGTCTTTCCGGGCGATGCCGAACTGCTCTCCCAGGCGCTGCTCAACGTTCTGCACAATGCCGCCGACGCGGCGTCGACGGCGCGCGAACCCGCGATTCGCCTCGACTGCCGACAGGACGGACCGGACGTCGTGTGGAGCGTCGCCGACAACGGCCCGGGCATTCCCGCCGACCGGGTGCAGGAGATTTTCGTCCCGTTCTTCACGACCAAGTCGACCGGCTCGGGAATTGGTCTGACGCTCGCCCGCCAGATCGCGCTGGCGCATGGCGGCCGCCTCGAGACCCGCGCCAGTGAGGAAGGGGGAGCGGTGTTCACGCTGAGCATCCCCTGGCGCTCGTAGCGCAGCGCCCGGGCGCGTACCGATCGCCTGACGAATGCCGGGTCATTGCGGCGTGTCGCCTCCGCCTGGCTGCTGGAAGTCGAAGCCGGGCTCCTGGCGCTGGCGGCCCGTGGTCCCGCCGAAATTGTAGCTGATGCCGAAGAAGACGATGCGACCGGGGCCCCGCTGCTCGATGTGGTCGCGCAGGCTGGGGCTTTCGAAGACGACCTCCTGCCGGGCGCTGGCCAGCACGTCCTGCGCGGTGACGAGCAAGCTCAAGCGGTCGTTCACCTTGCGGCGATAGCCAAGGTTGAGGACCGCCCCGGATTCGCGATAGCCCTGCGGGAGCAGCTGGCGCCCCGCATAGGTTGCGTTCAGTTGGAAGAAGTCCTTGGGCGCCGGCTGCCAGCTCAGGCTCGCGCGGGCCGTGCCCGTGGTGATCGAACGCGGGTCCGACACGCCGCCGATGCGGGGATCGATCTCGTGCCACAGCAGCGTCGCCGAAATGTTGTAGGTGAGCTTGTCGCTGAGCCGGCCGTTGGCGACCAGCTCCGAGCCGACCCGCACGGCGGTGGCCAGGTTGGCGCGCGTGGTCAGGAAGACGCCGTCGCCGATATCGCTGATGATGTCCGTGACGCCGCCGGTCGAGCGGCGGTAGAATCCCGTCAGCGAGTAGAAGGTCCCGGATTTGCGGTGCTGCAGGCCCAGCTCGAAGGAGTCCGTCACCTCGGGCAGGAGGAAGGGGTTGCCGCGGCGGCGGTTCAACGCGTCGAGGTAGATGGTGTAGGGGTTGAGGTCCTGCGCGGAGGGGCGCTGGATGCGGCGGCTGTAACTTGCGCGCAGCGTCTCCTGGTCCGACAGCTCGTAATTGAGGTGCAGGGTCGGGTAGGCGCGGAAATAGCCGCGGTCGACCCTGACCCCGTCGGTAATCTGGTCGAGGCGGGTATCGACCTGTTCGAGACGGAGGCCGGCCTGGGCGTCGAGATCACCCAGCTTGAACCGGAAGGTGCCGAATACAGCGTGGATCGTCTCGTCATATCCGAATGCGTTGGTGAGCCCGGGGGCAGGCACGAGCGCGTCCGGCGCGGGTCCGAAGGCCCCGGTGAAGTCGAACGCGCTGGAGCGGGCGTCGCCATGATAGCCGACGTTGAGCGACCGGTCGGTGCCGAGCGGGCGCCGATAGTCGAGCTTCAGGGTATAGTCCTCGCGGTCGATCGCATTGCGGATCTGCTCGAAATTCGCCTGGTTGGTGCCGAACAGGGTCTCCGCATCGACCGCGCGCCGCATCCTGACGTCCTCCGCTTCCAGGTCGGCGACGAATTCGTGGCCGGTACCGGGGAGGGTGCGGCGCCACGACAGGCGACCGCCGAAGCCGCGCTGGGAGAGGTCGATGTCCGAGCTGCGCTCGAAGGAAGCGCCCGCGTTCTCGCTCGCGAAAAGGTCGAACCGCTCCACCTCGCCGGTTCCCCGGCGGTAGCTCAGCTCCGTGCTCAGGCGGTTCTGCGGATCGAGGTCGTAATCGACGGCGAAGCGGGCGGAGCGGAACGCATTATCATTGTCCAGCTCGGAATCCTGCCTGCTGGAAACGAATTCGCCGGAGACGGGATCCCGTCGCGAGCGGAGCTGGGTCGCGCCGGCACTGCCGCCGAACCGGCGGTAGCCGAGGTCGCCGGTGACGGTCAGGCCGGGCCGCGACATGGCGCCATTGAGGTTGAGGCTGGCGCGGTCCGTGCCGCCGACGTTGGCGCGTACGGTCGCGGTGCGCGTGTTCTGGCGCGTCCGGCGGCTGACGAGGTTGATCACTCCCCCGGACCCTTCGGGGCTCATGTCGGCCGACGGATTGGTGATCACCTCGACCCGCTCGATCTGGCTGGACGGCATCGACAGGATCGCCTGGCCCCGATTGTCGCCGCGCAGCATCGCGGAGGGACGACCGTCCACCAGGATGGTCACGCCGGGATCGCCGCGAAGGCTGACATTGCCATGGACGTCGACTTCGACGCCGGGAACGGCCCGCAGCGCGTCGGCGAGCGTCCCGGTCTGCACCTGCAGGTCGTTCGCGACGCTGAAGCTCACCCGATCCGGCGTGGCGACCACGTCCGCGCGCGTTCCCGTCACCACCGTCACCTCGCCGGACCGGCTGGAAGGAGAGGGGGGCGCTCCCGCGGTCGGGCCGGGGCTGCTCCCGGGGCGCTGCCCCTGCGGCGGTTGGGCCTGGAGGGCGGTCGGTGCAAGCAGGCAGGCCGCCAGTGCGAGCATCGATCCGCACGAGCCATAGTCGTTATGCTTCATATAGCGGCTTCCTTCGGAGGATTGGCGGGGGGGCGTGCGCCTCTGCCAGCCGATTAGCCGCGAGAATGGCGGCCGGCATGACGGACTTCTGAGCTTTCACTGAAATCGCTCGTCTATGGTCGCGGGAGTGCTCGGCTCGGGGTCGTTCGGCTCTAGCATGGGAAGCGTCCGGAATTGTCTACCGGACGGTATCTGTCATGCTGTATTATGGATGTAAAGCACCTTCCGTGCCGTGCGGCCGCGCGCGCTGCTTTGAGGGTAGGAGCGCCCGGCGAGAACGGCCGAACGCACCGGAGGTCAAACCCGAAACACCGCGCGCAGAGCTGCCGCGTCGACACGGGATTGGGCAGTAATCATCCTCGTTCATGAATCCGGCTATGACCTTCTACGGGAGCCTCCTCGGTGGCCGTTAGGTCATAGCCTCAAGCGCGTTCGGGCGCGCCCAGATGGATATCGCAAGACCTGCAAGCTCCTCGCCCCGTGCCCGGATAGTCGCTTCATCCCAGTCCTTATCATCGCAAATACGCTTGTTCATGAGCAGCAGCGTGTGCTCGCTCAACTTTCCCCGTTTGGAATTGAAGGAGTCGTGCCCCATTGAGATATTGAGACCGCTTGTGACGAGCGTCAGATTTCCGAGCGTGTCGATCGCGCGGTAACGGGCGTTCGATACGCTATCCCGATCTTCCGGTGCGTGTGGAGGCAAAGGCCAGTTCGCGCCCCAGCTTCTGGGCATGACGTGCTCAACCCACAGCCCATCGGGTCGCTGGGTTTTCTCCATGTGGCCGGTTCTCATCGCGAGCTCCAGTTCCCACAGCACATCCGTAAGCCTGGGATTGTTGAGCCTGCCATAAAGGGGACGACCGACGATGGCGGTACGAAGCTCCTCATCGGAGGGGAAACGGCCTGCCGTCCCGGTCGCCTCCAGCAACGCTCCTACTGCTATGTCCAGGGCCACGCCGTCGCGTAGAAAGGTCGTCGCCAGCCTCTGGAAGACGTTGTTGAGGTTCTTAGCGCCGAGCTCGCAGATGCCGCGGCGAACGATGAAGCTGTAAAGCAGCTGATAAAGAGAGCGTTGTTCCTCAGGCTCGGTCGACGAGGTCGCAATTTGAAAGGCAACTGGATAAGCGGTGGTGACCTCCCACGTCGCCAACTTCCGGCCGAGCCACGCGAGGTTGGCGTCGGCGACTTCTTCGCCCTCTAGCGTCCGGTAAGCCGCGACATAGCGCGTCAGTGCCTTTAGCTCATCGCTGACGTTCGGGAAGCGCTCGATGCCCTTCGGTTTCGCGAAGGCGCGATATTCCGCATAGAGTTCACGCATCGAGGTCGCAGTGCCCGTTTGGGCCGTGAGGGCGTGGGAGAGGAAATGTTCGATTCGGGGTCGAACTGGCCGGGCGCGGGGGGCATCGGCTTTCCAGAACGAAGTTTCGAATGGCTGCCAGAGCTCGGCGTGTAGCGCTTCGACGGATCCGCCCTTGTCTTCTTCACGAAGCTGCTTTTCGGCGCGATGGAAGATGTTGTTCCGGACCAGGTCCATCGCTAGCAGCGGCTCGGCCTGGCTGTTGAGAGTCTCAAAAATCACTTGCGCGTCGTCGGCTTCGCCCAGTGCAATGACGACAAGCTTCATGCGCGTCAGGACGGCCTTCAGCAAAGCATCGATACGTTCCGCCGCCATGTTAGGTTGAGCGGCATCCGCGCCGACATCACCGTCGCGCCTGCCAACGCCCCACAACGCGTAGGTGCGAACGCAGTCGAGGAAATAATAGTAGGCAGCCAGCGCGGGCGCCGCTTGTCCGTAAATCAAGTTACCGTTCTTGTAGAACAACTCCGGGTGCAACTCTTTTGCTCCCGCCATTCCACGATCCATCAGCGTCCAAAACAGCTTTCGGTCTGAGGGTGTAGGCGACAGCTTGAAGCGAGTATGCGGATCCGTGTCCTTCGACTTGGGTTCGTTGAACAGATATTCGCGCACCGCCGGCCCGACATCCTCGACGCCGAGCGCGAGCGCCTGTTCGCGGAGCGCGGCAAGGAAGAGCTGGAAGCTGGTGAGCCTCTGTTGGCCATCGACGACTTGGATGGAGGGAGTCGTCGCGAACTTGTCGGCATCGCCCGTCGGCGCAAGGATCAGCGCACCCATATAGTGCATGAAACGCGCATTGCCTTCGAGCACCTCGTCGGCCTTTGCGACGATGTCGTCCCACAGCGGCTCTAGGCGTTTGCGGCCCCATTGATACTGCCGCTGATAAATCGGGACCATGAACCGCCGCGGATCCCGCAGCACCTCGTTCACGACATAATCTTTTGCGTCCATTTTACCGTCATTCCCTCTCGGCCAGGCTTTCGAAAACGTCGATATTGAGGCTGTTCCGAAGCGAGATCAGTCGTGGTGGGAGTTCGCTGCCCAGAGCGAGACAGACTGTGATTTTCCGTTGATCGTGCTCGTAGGCAGCTAGTGCCTGCAAAACGGACCGATACTTCACGCACTGGAATAAGCCGCGGGCGATATCGCTGTCGGCGGCGCCCGCGGGCTTTACCTCGACCGCGTGGATTCGGCGCTTCTGACGGAAGATGACGTCGACGCTATCGCCGGACGGCAAGCAGGATTCGGGCTCACCAGGAGCGTCGCCGAAGGCCAACCCGACGAGATGAGGGTTCCTCCGAACAAGCTCTTTCAATGCGAGATGGTCGGGCCCCTCGCCGCCTCCGCCAGTCCGGCCAGCGCGCGCGATGATGTCGGCTGCGGGATCAACAGTCGGCTCCACCTCCAGTTCGTCGAGCACCTCGCGCCAGTACGGATATGCGTAGATTCTGGCCCAATGCGCCTCGATCAGTGCGCGCCGCTCGGCCTTGGTGCTCCATGTCTCGCCTTGTTCGGTAAGGAAGCCGTCGAAGCCGGGGCCGGGGAGGCGGGTCTGCTGATTGACCACGAGCGCCTCGATCGGGCGAACGTGGTCCTCCCACTCCTCAGCGAGTTCGTTCAAGGTACGGCCGATGCACCCGAGCACATAGTTGAGATTGCGCGGATTGGGCATTCCGACTTCCTGGGCCAGCGCCTCGTAGAAGAGGGGCTGGCGCGCCTCGGCCTGTTGGGCGAGGATCGGCAACACCTCTCTCGCTCGTTGCTGATAGAGCTTAGGGCCGTGGAAATTTCGCCCGACCTCTGAAGTTCTGGTCAACTTCTGCTCCTCCACGGTTACGGTTTTCGATTTGTCACACACCGCCGATCTGCTTCGGCGGCTCACATGGTTGTGCGACGACGCGTTCAAGATGTTTCCTGATGTCGAGGATGCCTGCGAACACCGCCTCGTGGTCAGATCAGCTTGGGCGCTACCGTTCGAGCTCAGTTGCGCCTTGACACGGTCAACATGTTCCGGACGGCCGCAATAGCCCCCTGCACTTCAAATTTGACGATATGAGGAGGCGTGGCGTGCGATAACGGGCTGAGTACCGTCGAGCGGAACATTTCAACGGAGCGCAGCGCCCGGGCCGGATCGCTGTTCGGGTCGTTTGCCTTTTTTTGTCGGATTGCGCTGATCAAGTCGTCGGTTGAGACATGTCGCGGATCGACACGGAAGCGCACCGGAACGCTCCCACGCTCGGCCCAAGATCGAATGCCCAGCTCAAAGGCGGTTCGAGCGTAAGTTGCTGCCGCAGCGATATGACCGTCGTCGAGAAACGCCTCCGCCTGATCGAGTGCGGTATCAGCAGCGGCCGGTCCGACCTGACGGACGGCGGGCATTGAGGTCGAGGCGCTGGTCGGGGCTTCGTGCAGTTCGAGATACGTCCAGTCGGTCGACGGTTGAAGATGCGCTTTGGCCATTTCGAACCAAACGCGGTCGTGGGTGAGCAACACGATCTGCCAGTCGGAGAAATGCCCCATTAGCACGTCGAGCACGGGCAGCCGATTGGACTGGTCCAGGCCGATCAAGAGATCGTCGAGGACGATGAGCTTTGGCGCAGCTTCGGGGGCCTGCTGCGTGCACGCCAGGCGTGCGGACAGGTAGATCGCGAGCGCTAGCGCCGACTGCTTGGCTTCATTCAAAAAGAACTGAGGCTGACGCAAACCATAAGCCCGATATGTGATCCTCGGCTTAAGGCTACAGCCTTTAAACCCGCGATCGCGCCTTTGGTGCGCGTCGTCATAGTAGACGGTGCCATAGGTGAGGTTGTCGAGGGAAACGGCGTCGCCGAGCAAGTCCCGAAGGAGAGACTGCGCGAATGGTTTCAGTGCATCGACCGCCGCCGCGAATTCCGTGTTGAAGCTGGAGCTATTGGCCTGGACATTCGACCCGTACCAGCGCTTGATCGGCACTTCCCGCCTGGTCTTTTCCCACAATTCGCCGAGCGTATCGCCGCTTGCCAAAGGCCAGTCGGCGAGCAGATGGTTCATTGCGATGCTGAAGAAGTCCGGCTCCTTGCGCCCCTGGCCATAATTGGTGTCGAGCAGGGCACGATAATCCAGCATCGCAGCCCGCCGGGCGGTCTGAATAACCCGAGGATCCCCGCCTGCGCGCCCTGGATGGCTGGCGATCGTCCAGAGGGCCGGATCGCTGTCGTCGGTGAAGGTGACGCGGACTTCGGCCGCCGCTTCGGGCTCGCCCGAGAATACATTCTTCTCGCGCTTGAAGAACTCGGGATCAGGACGACGAGCAAACAGGCCTCGAAACGCTTCGAAGAGCGACGATTTGCCCGCACCGTTCTCGCCATAGAGCAGCAGATTGGTCCCGCGCTTGTGCTGCGTCGCGAGTTGAATCGTGATTTCGTCCGGTCCAGGAAATGCGCGGAAATCGCGCAGCGCAATGCTGTCGACGCGGAGGCGCTTGTCACGTGGACTGAGTTGCTGCTGGAGCCTCGCCATCTTAGGCCCGCCCCTCGATAATGCGCACCGCGTCGATGGACTGGAGTTCGAACAAGGTCGCGTAGAGGGGATGGGCGGGGTCGGCGAGGTGTCGGGACCAGTCGTCGGCGGCACGGGCAAGCGCGGGCCCTTCCAGCTCCGTCAGCTTCATCAGCCCCGCCGCGCGCGCGGCGGCGAAGGGGCTCAGGCCCCGCGCCTGCAGCTCCTCGGCGAAGAACAGCTCATAGGCGAAGGCGTTGATGAGAGCTTCGAGGCGTTTGGCAGCTGCTGGCATCGCAGCCTCGTGGCAACGAGTCACTGCTTTTGCGAGACGTGCGAGCGCGCCTTGTTGCTCAGCGGTCAAAGCCGGCACCGGCACGGTCAACATCCTGTCCTTACGGAATTGCGGTCGACCGCCGCTGAAGGGATCGCCGTGGCTTGGGAACCGCATCCGGTAATAAAAATCGAGCGGTTTCGAAAGCATCATCGCGAGGAGCGACCAGGGATCGTCCGGTAGCAGGATGAATGCAGTTTTGTTAAAGCAAAACCCTTCCTCATCGACAAAGGCATGCAGCTCGCGCGATGTCTCATTATAAGCGATTTTCGTCTTATCGAATGCATCCCAATAGGCGCAGGCGCGAAGCTCCCACCAATATTCCCCTTTGTCGGCGCGCTTCTTCAGCTCCGTTCGCCATTCAGAAAGGTGCTTGAACAATGCCGGGTGCTCGGCTGCGAATATTCGCTCGGCCTGGGTTTCGGATCGGCTCGACCAAGGCCATCCTCCCGGAATGTTCGAGCCGGATGGGATGGCGATGATGTACTGGTCCGAGTAGCCATGCTCCCACCGGCCTATCTCGCCGCCATCGATCCATGGCCGGATGAATGCCTTCTTGGCACCTCCCGCCAGTAGCCTCTGCCTCTCGGCGCCGTCGATCAGAAAGGCGGCGTTTAATCCCGTGAGTATCCCTCGATAGAACTCTTCGCCTACGAGATCCGCCACTTTCGATTCGACCCCATCCATTCGGTCAGCGATCGAGCGCATTTCCGGCGGCGCGAAGCTCCACCCGGCAGGGTCAAGCTCGCTCGGTCTCATCGAAGGCGAACTTTCGCGTACGATCGCTCCGAGGCGGGCGATGTCGTCGAGGGCTTTGATCGGCAGCGCCCTGAAGGGCATGTCCCCACCCATCCCGTCGATCCCGATATAGACGGTGCTGTCCACCGCCGCTCTGAAAACCGGCAACTCTCCGAAATCGATGATCACCAGGGGTTGAAATCTCTCGCTGAGCAACTGCCGCGTCGCCGCGCCGTACCCGGCCCGCATATATTTATTCGAAGTGATGAATGAGATGACACCACCCTTCACAAGGAGGCCTTCTGTGGCCTTGAAGAAATAGGTGAGAAGGTCCGATGAGCCGGTGAAGAAGCCCGGATAGTCGGCTTTCAGCGCAGCTTTCAGCTGCGGGTCGATATTTCCTGACCGGATGTAGGGAGGGTTCGCCAGCGCGATGTCGAACCAGCCGCTGGTTGCGGATGGCTCAAACCCGAACATCCATTCCGGGTCAAAGAACGACGCTCGGCCGTTCGGATCGAAGGGATCCCACGCCGCCAGCTTGTCGGCATCGTCACCGGCGAAGGTGCGTTCGCGCCTCACCTCGGCGGCGATGTCCTCCCGCAGCGCCTTGATTTGCTTCTGCACCGCGCGCTTGGCGGCGCCGTTGGCGGCGGCGAAGAAGGCGCGGTTGGCCTCGCGCAGGTCGCGCTGCTTTTCGCGCAGGTCTTGCGTCACCAGTCCCGTTTGGCCCCTGCGGTGCAGCGGCGTGAGCGTGTTCGCCGCGACGAACTTGGCCTCGAGGTTGGGCAGCGGCGTGATGCCGCGATTGGGGCGGCTCGGATCTTCCTTCTGCGCGACCGCGAGGCTGATGAAGCAGCGCAACTTGGCGATCTGCACCGCGATCGGCTGAATATCCACGCCGTGGAGGCAGCGGTCGATCAGGAACAGCTTGCGCGTGTAATCGGGATAATGGCCGCTTTCGAACTTGGCGTCGAAGTCGGTGAGCGCCGCGCGGGCTTTTTCGATCTCCGCCGCACGCTCGTTGGCGGCGGGTATGTTCTCCGCCTCGGCGAGCTGCCGCTCGTAATAGAGCCGGTTGCGCGCCCGCCACTTCTCGCCCCCCGGATCGAGCACGTCCAGCACGTGCACCAGCTTTTGCAGCAAGCCGAGCGGGAACGCCCCGGAGCCGACGGCGGGGTCGATCGCCTTGCAACTTTCGATGGCAGCGATCAGCGCATCGACTTGCACGGGGCTGAAATCGTGGCTGCGGCTGGCGAAGCTCAGCAGCGCTCGGAGGCGGGCTTTGTCCTGTCCTTCCGCACTCGCCGAAGAGGCGGGGTCGGGGCTCGAGACGTCGAGCTCCCCCGGCCTATCGAGCGCCAGCGCCTGCGTCCGCGGACGCTTCAGGTTCAACTCGCCCGGCAGTCTGGGCAGCAGCCATGCGACCAGTGCTTCGTCGACCATGAAATCGACCACCTCGCGCGGCGTGTAGAAGCTGCCGGATTTATTGCGGGCCGTGGTCCTGGTGTCCTCGTTGTAGGAGGCGAGCAGGTTTTCGAATACCTTGCCGAGCAGCTCGGGATCGAGCGCGGCTTCCTCTTCAAGCGGGGTGTTTTCCTCGACTGTAAATTTGTAGCGCTGGAACAGGTCGATGAGGCCGGCGACATCGACGATGCGCCGCCTCCCGAAATACACCGAAAGATCGACGTTCTTTTGCACCCCGAAGAAGAGCGCGTTGGGCAGCCGCGGCTGCTTGTCAGGCTGGTCGGAAAAACCGTCGATACGCAGGATCATCCGTCCGCGCTCGCGCTCCGCCAGGTCTTTGCGTGGATCGTCGGCGCCGACCTCGCAATCGAGGCATTCGAACAGGCCGCCATTGAGGAAGGGGACGCTCTCGAATGCCTTCAGGGCATTCGCTGGCTCGGCGAACAGCTCGGCGTGGCGATAAACGTGATGGCCCAGATAATCCTTCGATTGGCCGCCTTCGTCCTGCCGCCAGCGACGGGCATCCATTTCGGTGTTGAGTGTCGCGAAGAAAAGGTTTTGCAGCACGGCAAGATAGTAGCCGTGCCCGTCGGGCGTGGAGGCCGGCGGTTCCTTCAGCAGCTTCGCTAGGGCCCCGGCATCGAACAGCGCCTCCGGCACAAGCCGTTTTTCCTTGATGAACCAGACGAACATCAGTCGCGTGAGCAGCCGGATCAGCGCGATCTCCTTGGCGCCGTCGCCACTTCCCTGGCCTTTCGGGAACCTCACGAGATTCTTGGAGGTGGTGGCCCAGGCGAACCAGTCCGCGAGCTCTTCGTAGAAGCGCTTGTTGAGCTCGGCCGCCGACAGAGTGTCGAGCCAGAGATCGTAGAGCCTCCGGAAATCGGAAGGCGCCTTTCTCGCGGCGAGGGAAGACAGCGACAGATCGGCCAAAATCTCGACATGCGCCCGGTGTGGGCTGACAAGGTCGATGTCCTTGACCAGGCTGATACGACCGCCGACCACGTCGCGCGAAGGATCGCGAAGGTCGGCCCGCCGGTCGATTACCGCAAGCGTCCCGCTGTCCCCATGGCGGAACAGCAGGATCGCGGGCATCGCGAAGCCGCGATTGAAGGCACGCACGATGCCGACAAGCTGGCGTCGCGACCAAGACTCGTCGTCGAGATCGACCGCGAGGAACACAAAGGAATCGATTGCCCCGCGTTGGAACGCCTCGCCGGTCGCCGGATCGCCGCCGCGCGACAGGGCAGGCAATTCGTCGCCGGTGAGCTGGAACAGGAAGTGCACTGAACGCCAACGGTCGAGCCCCTCGAATTTGGCGGGGTCCATTTCGAGCGCGGCCAGGAATTTGGACGGCTGCGAAGGCGCGTCCAGCGTCTTCGGACTGCGATAGCCGAGCGCGTCGAGCAACACGCGTCCGGCGGCCGCGACATCCCTGTCGCCGAGCCCCGCAATGGCGTCGCGGATGGCGGCCCGGCGTTGCGGCGTGTGGCTCATGCCGTCGCTCCCGGTTTGCGTACGATCAGCCAGGTGATGAGATCGTATTCGGAGCCTGCCCGGGCCTGTGCCGTTTCATCCGGCACCTTGGCACCGCGCCCGCTCGTAAGCGCAGCCAAGGTACGCGATGCCGCCGTCTCACCGATCGACGCCACGGCCGCCTCAATCAGCGCATCGTACCGGTCCAACGCCTCACCTTGCTCCGTCTCGTCGTCGAAGGCATTGCACAGCGCCTCGAACGGCTCGGTGCGGCCAAGGCTGAGCGCGCGCCAGGCTTCCAGGATCGGTTTCGGCTGGCCGAACGCAAAGCGGATCGCCCCGTCGTCTTTCACATAGACGAGATAATAGGGATCGAGTGGGTTGATCTTCACCTGTTCGGGGTTCGGATCGGGCGGACGGCGCCGTAGGCAGAAGATGACGCCGGGATCTGCCGGGTCGCCCTCGATCTCGTTAGGTACGATGGCGTGAAGGCCGAGCGGTGCCTCGCGAAGCGCGTCTTCGTTGGCCTTGGCAAAGGAAAGCAGGTCGGCGCGGAAATCATCGAGCGCGAAGTCGGCGAGTGTGACGCCGCCACTGCTCTCTTCGAGATCGAACACTTCGTCCTTGAGCCGTTGCAGCTGCGCATCGCGCCAGCGCAGATCGGCCTGGGCCTCGACCTGTTTGTTGAGCAAATCGTCGTCGCCCGTCGCCGACAGATCGACGAGCCGCATGCGCGCTTCGACCCGACCCTTGAGCCCGAGATATTTGTTGAGTTCCTCGGTCGGCCAGAAATTCACCATGCGGATCGCCTCGTTGAGGCTGCCGATCCGGTCGATCCGTCCGAAGCGCTGGATCAACCGCACCGGGTTCCAGTGGATGTCGACATTTACGATCAGGTCGGCATCCTGAAGGTTCTGCCCTTCGGAAATGCAGTCTGTGGCCACCAGCAAGTCGATCTCGCGGGCCTGCTCCGCCCTCCTCATGTCGGCGCGCCGCTTAGCCCGCGGCGCGAAGTTCACAAGGATGTCCTGGAAATGTGCGCGGCCGAACGTCGCCTTGCACGCGCTCCCTGTTACCAACGCGGCTTCAAGCTTCAATTCCTTCGCGAGGGGCAGAAGCTGATCGTACAGGTAGCGCGCCGTATCGGTGTAGGCTGTGAACAGGATAATCTTGCGATTAGGTTCCCCCTTCCGGTTGCGCGAAGGGTTGCTTGCCTTGGCGCGGACAATCTCGACCAGCTTTTCGAGCTTGGCGTCGCGCTCCGGCGTGACCTGCCGCGCGGCATCCGCGAGCCCGACGATCCGCTCCCGGTCGCGCAACAGCGCCGCCTTCCATCCGTCGCGATCAATATGCCCGAGCCGGTACTTGAGTGCTCCGCCCACCTCGAAGGCTTCCTCCAGCTCCTCGTCCAGATCTTCCTCGCCATGAAGTTCGGCTTCGATCGATGCCACTTCATCGAAGACATCGAGTTCTTCGACCCGGCGGTCGATACGTTCGATCATCCGGTCCATCGTCACCCAGAACGAATTGACCGAACTCTCCAGGCGCTTGAGGAAGCCGGACTTCATCATCGCAATCAGATATTTCTCGCGGGTGCCCTGATCGAAATTGCCGCCCTTGTCATAATATTGCTGATGTTCGGGCAGGACGAACTTCAAAGGGCTGTAGAGCGCAAGTTCCAGCCGACCGATCGCCCCGTCCACGTCCTCGAAGGCGGGGAAGCCTCCCTTGCTGTCGATATTGGCGAAGATCGATACCGGAGGGGTGCGCTTCGGGAAGCTGCCGATGCGCTCCATCGATGCGGCATAGTGCTGCTCGACATGCTTGCGCGAGCGCGCGATGGTCACGCCGTCGAGCAGTCCGAAGAGTGCGGGAGGCAGATCGGCGAGCAGACTGGCCGCGTCGCCGCTGCCACGTTTTGCCCAGTCGACGAACTTGCGCTGCGCCTGGCCGATCATCAGCGAGAGGTTCGGGACCCCGATTTCGGCAAAACCGTCGTTATTATCGGCTGAAATCAGATCGAGCTGCGCTTTGAGATCGCTGAGGTCATTGTTCACCGGCGTGGCAGAGAGCAGCAGAACCTTAGTTTTCAGGCCAGACTTGACGATTTCGTCCAACAGACGCTCGTATCGGGTCGTTCGACCGGAGCCGCTCCGGTTGCGCGAGGCGTTCCGAAAATTGTGCGATTCGTCGATGACGACGAGATTATAATTTCCCCACTCGATCTTTGCGAGATCGATGTCGCCGACCCTGCCCTTTTCGCGCGAAAGGTCCGTGTGCGAGAGCACCGTATAGCCGAACCGGTCGGCGCGGAGCGGATTCAAGTCGCTGTTGTTGATTGCAAGATAATCGGTCCAGTTTTCGCGCAGCTTCTTGGGGCAGAGAACCAGCACGTTCTTATTGCGCTTCTCGTACCACTTGATAACGCCGAGCGCGGTGTAGGTCTTTCCCAAGCCCACGCTGTCGGCGAGGATGCAGCCGCCGTGTCGCTCCAGCTTCGCCAGGATTGCGCGTAGCCCGTCGCGCTGGAAATCGAACAGCGCCTGCCAGATCGCAGTTTGGTCGAACGCGGTCCGCTCAAACTGCGCGGCCTCATCGGCCTGCTTGGCCAGGTAGTCGCCGAAGATGTGGAGTAACGTTTTGAAATAGACGAACTCTGGACTGGCATGGGCGTAGCTGGCCTCGAGGGCGCGCAGGACTTCCTCGCGCACGTCGTCGGTCAGGTTTTCGTCGGACCATAGTTCGTTGAACCAGGCCAGCAGGTCTTCCCTGTCGCGATCGCCATCGACAACAAGGTTGAGCTCGATATTCGACGTACCGCCGAGCCCCAGGCCGTTCATGGTGAAATTCGAACTGCCGAGCAACGCATGGGCGCGCCGACCGTCGTCGATGTGGATCAGCTTGCCGTGAAGCAGGCCGGAGCGTTTTACGGAGCGAATCTCAACGAGGTCCCTAACCCATTGCGCGCAACGCAGTGCGACGGCCCTCTGCCTGATCTGCTCAGTCAGGTGGAGTCCATCCTCGCCGAACGAGAATGCCGGGGGGATCAGTCCTGCGCTGTCGGCATACTTGAGGAAGCGCGGCTCGCCGAACAGGAAGCGCATGTGGCCCAGATCGTCGAGCGTCGTGCGAAGGCTCTGATAGGCGAAAGTGGTAAAATAGGCGGAGACGACCGAAAGGCGACTGCCCTCCAGTGCCCTCTCCGTGATGAACTGGTGAACTGCCCCTCTGCTGCGATTGTCCCTGATGCCCGACCTAATATTCGCCACGGGCCTCCCTTCATCCGTTCACCGCCTGATGCCAGACAGCGGGCCGAGTTAAAAGGGGCAGGTTGGCCGCTTCCCAGCTCTGTGAGCGGTCAGAGCGGGTCGATCGGCCCTTCGAGGTGGCCGACCGCACGACAGCTCGAGTGCGACGCTCGATCCTTACGGATCGCCTCGCTCTCTCGGTGCTTATCCGGTGCTTATTAGACCAGGAACGTCGCCCGGGCAGAGTATTTTTGCTGCTAAGTAGCTGATTTTATGGTGGACGCACCAGGGCTCGAACCTGGCACCCGCTGGTCAAGGTCCCCCGCGGCTTCAATGATTTCAATGGCCATTCCGACATCGCGCGTCTCGTTCGGCCGCTGCGGATCAATGGCTTAGCCACCTTGTCGGAATGACATAGGGCCGCCGTGAGGCGCCGGCTTCAAGGTTAGTTGCTGTCATCGGGCGCCTTGTAGAACCCCTTCGCCCCACCTACGCTCCCCGCCCCGGGGGGCCGATTTTGGACTGCGAGCCGAACACGAATATCCTTCTGTCACGCTGGCAGAAGGGCGAGAGCTCGGCGCGCGACCGCCTCGTCGCGCGGCTGCACCCGGAGCTGGCGCAAATCGCCGCCGCCCGGCTGCGCGGGGAGCGGAATTCGTCGCTGTCCACGGGAGATCTGATCAACGACGCGCAGGCCCACGCGTCGGCTCTTGCCGCCTCGCCCGTCGCGACGACCATCTCAAGCTGGAGCCGCTACTCCATTAGTTCGCCCCGAGCTTGGCCTCGATGTCTCTCAACACAGCTGGGGTGTCACCCAACACACTATGCCCGGTGCGCGGGATCACCATCACGGATGTGCTGGCGCGGAATTCGGCGGGGAGATCGCGTGGCTGTGAAACACGATCGATCGATCCGAAATATATCGTAAGCCTCGTGCTGGGAGCCAGACGCCCCACGTAGGATCGAAGCTCTTCATTGAACCGGGCACGGCCCGATTCCCCACCATAGATCGTGTGCTCGAATTCCAGCTGGCTTGCCGGGGGGGTTGTTCCGCGGATTATGTCGTTCCGCCGCACCCACTGCTCGGGGGCGCGCAGCGTGAGCAATGGCGCACGCAGGAATATGTGCGTGAAAAGATGTGGATGGTCTACTGCGGCAATCACGCCCGCTACCCCACCGAAGCTGTCTCCGATGTAGAACACCCGGTTGAACCCACTGGTGCGAATCCACGTCGCGACCGCGTCCATGTCCTCTCTCAAAGCGCGGATGCCGCGATCGGGGAGGCGCTGGGTCAGCCTCACTCCTCCCCCCAGCATCCCCGAATATTCCACAGCGAGAACCGAAATACCCAGTGGCGCCAATTGGAGAACCTCGGGCGGGACCGTCTCTTGCGCCAAGGTCTGGGTCGGGCCGCCATGAAAGTAGATAACGAGGCGGCCGTCTGCACGGGTCGGGCGATACAAGTGGCCGAACAGGCCGGGTTCCGCGCGCCGCATGTCAGACCCCAGGCGCACCAAAGTGCGTGCGACGCCGATGCCCGAAGGAAGGGCCCTGAGGTGCGGGAAAGTACGTCCGTTGAGGGAAAGGCCCCTCTTTTCGCAGACCTGAACGCTACGAATTTGGGGTCCGCGAATCCGGATAAGCCGCGTCTCCCGCTCGAGATCGACAAGCGCAAAGATCGTGTCTCCGTTCGCCGAAGCGTCCAGGATGACCATCAGTTGGTTAAAGAGTGGCTGCAGGTCGATTCGGCGGCTGCGACCGCCCGAGCCAAGCTGAATTTCGCTCCAGCCGAATCGGCCGATTTCGCGGCCGCTGGTCAAATCGATAAGCGGCATCGCGTACGGCAGGAAGGAATCATAGCCTTGTTGATTGCCGAGAAACGAGATTCTTCCGCCGCGATCGTTCAGGTATACGGGCGCCTGCGCGAAAGCCGCGCTTAAATCCGTCCGGCGTATCCCAGCTTCGTTTACCGCTACAAAATTGAAGCGGTTGCCATAGCGCACGGCCAGGAACGTGACCGATGGGCCGATCGTGGCGGCGAGGCGCACGGTTCTGCCCCGACGTTGAACCCTTTTGAGAAGCCTGACGGTGCCGGGATCGCGGTAGAAGCTCGTGCTCCCATGACTAATCGCCCGTATGCGAACCTGCTGCCAGATTGGATCCATCATGTCCGCTGCATCGATCCTGCGACTGTCCGCGTCGAGCAGGCCGACGTCGTTTTCTCCGATCCTGACGAGCAGCTCCTGCCCGCGGGCGCTCCATCGCAGCGGCTCCAGCCTGGCCGCCGCGGAAAGCACCATTTGGCGCGAGAGCCTCGGTGCACCTTCTTCTTCGGGAAAGTCTCCGATTACCGCCGAGCCCGGTTCTGCGACGTTCAGCCGATCGAACAGCCTCCGGGTGGCATTCCAGACGACCACATTCCGCGAGGATGGGCCGGGCAAAATGCGGTTCAGGTTGCAAACTGCGAGATCGGGGACGTCGGATATTCTGAAGGGCGGGAGGGCTGCGGCGGATGTTGCTGCCAGGGAGGCGATCGGAAGCACGCAGGCAATCTGCAGTATCAGCCTTCTTTTCATCGAGATACTCTCGCGAACGGAGGAGAGGGCCAGGGCCCCCTCCTCAAGCAATCGATACGGGCTGATCAGGTGTGATCCTCCCACCACGCGATAATGTCTGCCGTGGGGCCGTCATCAGGGTTGTAGGTCACCCCATCCCACGTTTGTGACCAGGAGCCGTCCTGCGCCTGGCTCCACGCCGTGTCGTAGGTCCCGTCGCCGTCCACGTCCTTATATACGCGGTTGGGATCCTGAAGGATGCTGCCGTCGGGTACCAAGGGCACGGAATGGTCTCTGTCGACCATCTCGTCGACGGGTCCGCGATCTGGATTATCTGGTGAGGTGGATTTCTTTCCTCCGGCTACCAACGCGACCTCCGCATTGGACAAAATTCTTGCGCCGGAGATGTGGATCGAATCGCTTTTCATGTGCCACTCCTAGCAATAAGGAAACAATTTCCTCAGTTGCGGCTTTCGTCACCGCAACACTTAGACTGCTCGCCCCAATCGAAAGAGTCAATTAAGTCATGTCATAGAGGATTGATAGAGACAACGATCTAGATCGACAAAAGACTGTCTCTTGTCGGTAGGAACGCGCGGGCAACTCGTAGACTATTCTGTTGGTCTTCCTATTTCCTTTAATCCGCCCCCGCCAACTGCAATGACACGATCCGCTCCGCGAACGACTTCCGGCCTGTGAGCTATGACGATCCGGGTAATCTTCAGATCCTTCACGAACGAGGCGACCTTCTCCTCGCTCTTAGGATCCAGGTGTGCGGTGCCTTCGTCGATGAACAACGCGACCGGGTCGAGATAGAGCGCGCGAGCCAGAAGCACGCGCTGCTTCTGGCCGCCCGACAGGGCCGAACCCATGTCGCCGACCAAACTGTCGTAGCGCATCGGCATCGCTTCGATGTCGTCGTGAATGGCAGTGCGCTTGGCGACGTCCACCACGCGCCTCATGTCGATCTCCGGGTCGAAAAACGCAATGTTTTCGGCTAACGTGCCCGCGAACAGCTGATCGTCCTGCGCAACGGATCCGATCCGGCGGCGCCAGGCTGCGAGGCCGATACCCTTTAAGGGCTTGCCGTCGACCAGCACCTGGCCCTGGTTCGGTTCCATCAGCCCCATCATCAGCTTCATAAGCGTCGTCTTGCCGCCGCCTGACGGGCCGATCACGGCGACCATCTCGCCTGCCGCAATTTTCAGGCTGGCCCCGCGCAATATGTCGGGGTCGCCCGCACCGTAACTGAAACCAATGTTGCGAAGCTCGATCTCCCCGCGCAGCTGCTGCGCCGGCTCGGAGCGCGGGATGCCTTCGAACTCAGGCTGCGATAGCGCGATGTCCGCAATCCGGTTGAGGTGGACGTCGAGCAGCCTGTAGCTGATCGCTTGCTGGGCCAACCGGGTGGCGGCGTCCATGAAGTGCTGCTTATATGCTTGGAATGCGAAGATCATACCGATGGTGAAAGCTCCGGACATTCCCAGGAGGATCGCCAAGTAGACGAACAATATGCGCTCCGCTGCAAGAATGACCTGGCCTCCGGCGTCGAAACCTGCGGTGAGACGGCCTAACTTGATTTCGGCATTTACTGCGTCGGCCTTCTGTTGCTGCCAGATGCGCTGTCGATTGCCTTCCTGCCCGAAGCTCTTGAGCGCCGAGATACCACGAATCGACTCGATGAAGCTGCTGCTTTCCCTGGCGGCCGTGGCAATTGCATCGATGCTGCGCATTCGCAGGGAGTGGAACAAGCCGATCATCAGCCCCGCGAACAGCAGCCACGCCGCGAAAGCGACTGCCGCCAGCAGCGGGGAATAGATGAACATGAGGGCCAAGGTCGTGAACGCCATCAGCCCGTCCACGACCGCCGCGATCAGGCCCCGGGCCAGCAGGTCCGAGATCGGTCGGGTGGAACCGAAACGCGAAATGATGTCGCCGACATGGCGCTTCTCGAACCATGGCAAGGGCAAACGCAGCAAGTGCCGATAAAGATTGACGATGACTTGATAAGACAGGGCGCTGGTAATAGACACCAAAATCAAAGCACGAAGCCAGCCAGTAACCAAATTGATGACTGCTAGGCCGCCGAACCCGAGCGCCAGCATCGCCAGCAGGTCGCCGTCGAAAGTCGGGATCACCGTGTCCACCGCTATCTGGAGGTAAAACGGCATCGCGAGAGCGGTTATTTGCAGCGCCAGCGACAGTCCAAGCACCTGGCCAAGCGCCCCTGGCAAGCCGCTCATTTTCGACCAAAGCTGCCCGATGCGTAGCCGCGACCTTTCGCTCCGCGGCTGAAAGCGCTCGGATTTGATGAGTTCGAGCGCCACTCCGGTGAAACGGCGGGACAGCTCCACCTGGTCGATTGCGTACGAACCCCGGGCCGGATCCTGTATGTGATAGCGGCGTCCGCGCAGCCGGCCGCTGATCCGCGTGAGCACCACGAAGTGATCGAGATCCCAGTGGAGAATGACGGGCAGGGCGATTCTCGCCAAATGCTGAATTTCAGCGCGCAACGGTCGTGCGTTGAGACCGATTGCTTCGGCAATCTGCATCAACGATTTGAGCGTTGCCCCTTTCAGCGACAGACCGAAACGGCGCCTCAGCGCCGGCATGTCGATTCTCAACCCGTGATGGCTCGCCACCATCGCCAGGCAGGCCAAGCCGCATTCGCTGGCCTCGGACTGCTGGATGAGGGGGGTGCGGCGGATTCGGCTTAGATCGAGAAGGTCGACAGGGCGCATCTATCCGTTCCGGCGGATGACGGCGTTGAGTGGGGCGAGCAACCAATCGCGAAAGGAGCGGCGCTCCAGGATGATGTTCGCGGTGAGCGTCATGCCGGGCTGCAGCGGCACTCTGTCTCCGAAGGCGGCAATGGCCTGCGAATTGGGCAGGACCTCGATCTGATAGACCGGCTCTTCGACGCGCAGCGGCGCGGCAAGCTGACGTGGGTCGATCACCACGCGCGAGATTCTCGCAATGCGTCCGCCAAAGCTGCCGAAGCGTTGATAGGGGAAGGCGTCGTAGAGCAGCCGCACCTCCTGGCCTGGCCGAACGAACCCGATCGCGCGGGTCGGCGCATAAACGACGGCCAGGAGCGACGATTCGTCAGGCAATATCTCCATCAGCGGAATGTTGGGCTCGGCGGTTCGCCCGACCGCCGTCTGGAGAGCAGCCACCCGCCCGGTAATTGGCGCTAAGATGACATAGGCTCTCTCGCCCTGAAGTCTGGCGCGTTGCTGGAGGAGGGTTTCTGCCGACGTCAGGGCAGTGGCCCGTTCACTTCCGCTTTCGGCCTCGACCCGACCCAATTCGGCGCCGACGCGTCTCTCCTCGGCGTCCAGAGCATTGATTTGCTGCTGCAGCTGCGCGAGCTGCTGACGACTGCCAAGCCACGCTTGGCGACGGCGTTCGACCTCCACCCGGCTGACAAATCCTTTTTCGACGACCCTCTCCAGACGCTGCAGCATGTCCTGTGCCGAGCCGACCAGTTCCCGCTGGATCTCGCGCTGGCCGGCAAGATCCGCCCGCTGCTGGGCTATTCCGCTGAGGATGGCTGCCAAGCGCGTCCGCTCGCTGGCAGCGCGTTCACCGGCCAGCCGCAATTGGTCGCGAGCGAGGCCGCGCTGGGCATCGATCGCGTTGAGGCCATCGCCGACCGAGCTCCCTCCCGCCTCGTTCGGCTGCTCGACTTGGACGATCGCCAGCCGCTGTCCGGCTATGACGCGATCACCTTCGCGCACAGCCAGTGAGCTGATCTGCCCGGGCCGAACCGCAACCACCTTAGCCGAAGGCTGTCGAGTAACGAGGATGCCGCGGACAGTCTCGGTGCGCGCATATTCGCCGAGCGCGACCCAGGCGGTCATCAGGGCAACTGCAGCGACAAGCAAAAGTACCAGAATATGGCTACGCAGCGGCCGGGTGAGCACCACCTCGCCCTCGACCCGGGTCCGCTGCGCCTCCGCCACTTCCGATCGAAACAGCGCGTAGTTTGAATGTACGCTCAAGACTCCCCCCCGAAGCCAAACTGAGCAATAATCGCAGCGAGAAGCGACTTATCTGATTGTTCGATCTTGGCTGTGCAAGCCGAATTAGGACCATTTTGGCCCAATGCGTGTGGCTATGCCTGAAGTGCCCGAAAGTTCGCCATCAGCTCGGCTGGCCGGTTGGAAAACGATTCTATGTGGAGGCAGCCGCGTATCGATTGGGGCGACAAAAGGGGCTGCCGAGCAATTGAGGAGATGGTGGACGCACCAGGGCTCGAACCTGGGACCCGCTGATTAAGAGTCAGCTGCTCTACCAACTGAGCTATGCGTCCGCGCCTCGTGGGCAGACGGGGCATCTAGTGGGGCTCCGGCGATATTGCAATGCCGCCGCCGGGCGTCAGCGGCGGCGCTTTTCGAGGCGGGTGCGCCTGTCGATCGACATCAAGATGCCCAGGCAGATCATGCAGGTGAGCATGGCCGATCCGCCATAGGAGATCAAAGGAAGCGGGATGCCGACGACTGGGGCGAGGCCCATCACCATCATCAGGTTGATCGCCACGTAGAAGAAGATCGTCAGGGTCATCCCCCCCGCGGCCAGCCGGTCGAAGCGGTCCTTTGCGTCCTGCGCCACCCGCATCCCCCATTGGAGGAGCAGGAACAGCAGGAGGATGATGACCAGCCCGCCCATAAGCCCCCATTCCTCGGCGATGGCGGCGAAGATGAAGTCGGTCTGCGGCTCGGGGAGGAAGTCGCCGCTCGCCTGGGTGCCGTTCAGCATGCCCTTGCCGAACAGCCCGCCCGAGCCGATCGCGATCTTCGACTGGGTCAGGTGATAGCCGGCGCCCAGCGGATCGAGCTCGGGATTGAGGAAGATCAGGACCCGCTCCTGCTGGTGCGGCAGCAGCAGGAACCAGTAGATCGCCGGGATCGCCGCCGCCGCGGCGAGGCCGCCGCCGACGAACAGCCGCAGCGGCAGCCCGGCGAGGTACATCATGGTGATGGTGTTGAGCACGATCAGCATCGTCGTGCCGAGATCCGGCTGGAGCAGGATGAGCAGGATCGGCAAGGCGAGCAGCGCGCCGACCGGCCAGATCGCCGACCATCGGCGGATCTCGCGCGGCGGCACGTGGGCGTAGAAGCGGGCGAGGCAGAGCACGATCACCGGCTTCATCAGCTCCGAGGGCTGGAGCCTGAGCAGGCCGAGATCGAGCCAGCTGCGCGCGCCGCCCGCGACCACTCCGAGCGCCAGCGTCAGGACCAGCAGCAGGATCCCGGCGCCATAGGCCGCGAAGGCGTAATCATGGAAAGTCTGCGGCCGGAAGTAGGAGAGGAAGAGGGCGAGGCCGAGAAAGACCGTGACGCGCATCGCATGGGCCAGCGCCCAGCGCGAGAAGTCGCCGTCGGCGACCGAATACAAAGCGAGGATGCCGATCCCGCCGAGCGCGCAGACGATCCAAAGGGCCCGCCAGGGAAGCTGCGCCACCGGCGCCGGGACGAAGGACAGGGCCATCAGGTGGTCCCGCCCGGCGGCGCCGGCGCGGCGCGGCCGCGTCCGGCCATCCAGGCGGCGGTGCGCCGCTCCATCCGCTCGATCATGCTGCCGCCCCATTGCGCCTCGAGCGCGGTCAGCGACTGCATGGCGAGATCCTTGTCGAAGAGATAGGTGAGCACGTCCTTCGCCACCGGCGCCGCGGCGCGCGCGCCGCCGAGGCCGTGCTCGATGACCACGGCTCCGGCGTAACGCGGCTGCTCGAACGGGGCGAAGAAGACGAACAGCCCGTGGTCGCGATAGCGCCAGGCCCCGCTCTGGCCGCGCTGGCCGCCGGCGATCCGGCGGACCTGGGCGGTTCCGGTCTTGCCGCACATCTGGATGTTCGGAAAGGGAAGGCGGCTCGCGCCGGCCGTGCCATGGCCGTTCACCACTTCCCACATGCCCCGGCGGACCTTCTCGAAATGGTCGGGGGCGTAGCCGAGGCTGCCGACCCTCGGGCCCTCGCCCTGGATCAGCCGCGGACGGACCTTCCGTCCCGAGGCGATGCATGCGGCCATCACGCCGAGCTGCATCGGATTGAGGATCAGATAGCCTTGGCCGATCGAGGCGTTGAGAGTATCCGACTGGGTCCAGTCGGGCCGCTCGATCAGCTGCGGATTCTGGGCGTGTCGGCGGCGCTTCCAGGCGCTGTCCGGAACCGTCCCGAAGCTCTGCGACACCACCGGCAGGTCGAAGCGCTGGCCGAGGCCGAGCTCGCGCGCCACCGGTGCGATCCGGTCGTAGCCGATGCGCCGCCCCATCGAATAGAAATAGGTGTTGCAGCTGCGCGCGATCGCGGTGTGCATGTTCATCGAGCCGTGGCGGCCCAGGCAGCGGAAGAAACGGTTGCCGAGCTGGAAGCCGCCGGGGCAATTGACCCGTTCCTCCGGATCGATGCCCGCCTCGAGCAGGGCCATGGCCACCATCGGCTTGATCGTCGAGCCGGGCGGGTAGAGCGAGTTCAGCACCTTGTTCCTGAGCGGCTGGCGCTCGTCCTCGGAGAACATCTGCCATTCGGCGCGACTGATGCCGTCGGCGAAGCTGTTGGGATCGTAGGACGGCATCGAGGCCATGCACAGGAGGTCGCCGGTCCGGCAGTCCATCACCACGCAAGAACCCGATTCGTCGCCGAGCCGGCGGGCGGCGAAGCTCTGCAAGCCGGCGTCGATCGTCGTCCTGAGCGGCGCGCCCTCGCGATCCTCCAGCGTTCGCAGCTCGCGCACCAGCCGGCCGCGTGCGGTGACTTCGACCCTCGCCGCGCCGGGAGTGCCGCGCAGCCTTTGCTCCATGACCTTTTCGAGGCCTTCCTTGCCGACCTTGAAGCCCGGGGTGATCAGCAGCCGGTTGCGGTTCTCGGCCTCATATTCCTCGCGGTTGGGAGTGCCGACATAGCCGATCAGATGGCCCACCGCGGGGCCCTCGGGGTAGAAGCGCGCGAAGGCGCTCAGCGGCGAGACCCCGGGCAGCTCCGGCAGGCGCAAGGTTATCGCGGCATATTTCTCCTCGCTGAGATTCTCGGCGACCGCGACCGGCTGGAACCCTGCGGCCTGCGCCAGCTCGCGGCGGATCCGTTCGACTTCCTCCGCCGGCAGTTCGAGGAGCCTTGCGACCTCCGCGATGACGCGGTCTGCGTCCTCGAGCTGGTCGGGGATGAGATCGACCCGGAAGTTGCTCCGATTGTAGGCCATCGGAATGCCGTTGCGGTCGTAGATGATCCCGCGCCGCGGCGGGATCAGCCGCATCTGGACGCGGTTCTCGTCGGCGAGGCTGGCGTAGCGCTCGTTCTCGGCAATCGAGATATAGGCCATCCGGCCCGCGAGCAGGGCGGCGATAGCCCACTGCCCTGCGTTGAGGACGAAGGCGCGCCGCGAGAAGGTGACCGCCTGGTTGCTCTCGGTGACGAGGGGGCCGCCGCGTCGGCTCATCGCGACAGCCGCCAGCGGTCGAGCGCCAGCACGAAGCGCGCGGCGAGCGGGTAGACGAGGATCGCGACGCCGAGCTGCGGGAGGAGGACGGAGAAGCGCATCGGCGCGCCCATCAGCAGCGCGATGTACCAGGCCGCGGCGGTGTGGAAAAGGACCGCCGCGGCGGCAATCAGCCAGTCCATCAGATAATCGCGAAAGCCGACCCGGCTGTCGATGAAATCGCAGGCGAGGAACAGGATCGTCCAGGTCGCCATCGACTGGCCGAGCGGATGGCCGGCGACGAGATCGTTGAACAGGCCGAGGGCGAGCGCCATGTGCGCCGGCCAGATCTCCGGGCGGAGCAGCCGCCACGCGATCGCCACCAGCAAGGCGAGCTCGGGCACCAGAGGCCGCGAAGCGACGATCGGCAGCAGAGCGAGCATACTGGCCGCCAGCGTCGAGCCGACCGGTACGAAGCGCCGCCGGAGATCGCGCATCGCGACCTCGCTTCGCGAGCCCGCGATCCGGCTCATCGCCTTTGTCCCTGCGGCCGCGCCCCGCTCGGCAAGGCGGCCTGCGGGCGTTGCAGCGCAGGCTGGTAGCGCGGGCTCTGCTGGCGGGGCGCCGGCGTGGCGGCCTTCGGCTGGCCCTCGCCGGGCGGCGGCGCCGCGACGGTCACCGGCGCCTGCTGGAGCGGGGTCGCCGCCTCCAGCGGACCGGTCGCCGCCGGCTGGTAGGGCGGCTGGACGACCGCGAAATCGGCGCGCGCCGGCTCGGCGATCGGCGCGCCCAGCGCCTTGTCGCCCTCGAGCCGGACGACGCGCGCGACCGGTATGCCGGGCGGGTAGAGGCCGCCGACTCCCGAAGTGACGACGATGTCGCCGACCTGGAACGGATTGGGCCCGACCTCGAGAGTCCTGAGCTCGATCAGGCCTTCGCCGGTGCCGTGTGCGAAGGCCGAGGTCCCGTTGCGGACGAGGCGCACCGGCACGTTGCTCTGCGCATCGGTGATGAGCAGGATTCGCGCCGCCCAGCGTCCGGTCTCGAGCACCCGCCCGATCAGTCCCTCCGGCGCGCGGACCGGCTGGCCGATCGCCACGCCCGAGGCCGAGCCGGCCGACAGCGTCGCGAAGCGGCGCCCAGAAGCGTAAGTCGAGCCGACGATCCGCGCCACCGTCACCTCGTCCTCGATCTCCCCGGCGAGGCCGAGCAGCTGGCGCAGGCGGCGGTTCTCGAACTCGATGACGCGGGCGCGGATCAAGGTGCGCCGCGACTCCTGGACCTCGCGCTTCAGCTCCGCATTTTGGGAGCCGGCGCGCCAATAATTGCCGATGCCCTCGAAGATGCCGCCGAAGAAGCCGCCGACCCTGCTGGCGCCGCGGCTGACCGGCGTCGTGGCGTCGAGCGCGGCGCCCTTCAGGGCGCGGAAGCCCTGCGGGTCGATCGCGGCGATTGCGAGCAGCAGGATGGCGAACAGGATGCCCGCCACGGCCACGACATAGCCGAGGAACAGTCCATATTGCACCCTGCGGGAGAAGCCCGTGCGCCGGCTGGACGGCGGCGCCATGTCCGGTCTCCGCTCAGGCCGTCAGCAGGACGCCGCGGAAGACTTCCTCTTCCAGAGCCCGTCCGGTGCCGAGCGCGACGCAGGTCAAGGGATCGTCTGCGACGGTGACGGGAAGTCCGGTCTCGTCGCGAAGCACCTCGTCGAGGCCTTGGAGAAGAGCGCCGCCGCCGGTCAGCACGATGCCCTGGTCGACGATGTCGGCGGCAAGCTCGGGCGCGGTGTTCTCGAGCGCGATGCGGACGCCCTCGACGATCGTCCCGACCGGCTCGGACAGAGCCTCGGCGATCTGGCGCTGGTTGATCGTGATCTCCTTGGGCACCCCGTTGACGAGGTCGCGGCCCTTGATGTGGACGGTCTGGCCGTCGGAGCCGTTGGGCGGCGGCTTGGCGATGCCGACCTGCTTCTTGATCCGCTCGGCCGTCGCCTCGCCGATCAGCAGATTGTGGTTGCGCCGGACGTAGGAAGAGATCGCCTCGTCCATCTTGTCGCCGCCGACCCGGACGCTGGTCGTGTAGGCGAGGCCGCGCAGCGAGAGCACGGCAACCTCGGTGGTGCCGCCGCCGATGTCGACGACCATCGATCCGATCGGCTCGGTCACCGGCATGTCGGCTCCGATCGCCGCCGCCATCGGCTCCTCGATCAGCCACACCTGCGAGGCGCCGGCATTCGACGCCGCGTCGCGGATGGCGCGGCGTTCGACCGAAGTGGAACCCGAGGGAACGCAGATCACGATTTCCGGCCAGCGCGGGAAGCGGCGCTTGCCGTGGACCTTCTGGATGAAGTGCTTGATCATCTGTTCGGCGACGTCGATGTCGGCGATCACCCCGTCCCTCAGCGGACGGATCGCCTCGATCTGGTCGGGGGTCTTGCCCATCATCATCTTGGCGTCGTCGCCGACCGCCTTCACGCGCTTGACCCCGTTGATCGTCTCGATCGCGACCACCGACGGCTCGTTGAGGACGATGCCGCGGCCGCGCACATAGACGACCGTGTTCGCCGTGCCGAGGTCGATCGCCATGTCGTGCGAGGGGAACTTCAGGAACCGGAAGAAGGACATTTGGATACTCGCTTCCAGATGGGGGCCTACGCGCCGAAACCGGCTCTCCCCGGGGATTGCTTCTATAGGGTGCCCCCTGTGCAAGCGCCACATTCTCGTCAACGACATCTCGCGGGACGGCGCCGCTTGGGCTAGGGATGTTCCCATGTCAATAAGGCGCCTTCCCGAGCATCTGGTCAACCGTATTGCGGCCGGCGAAGTGGTGGAGCGACCCGCCAGCGCGTTGAAAGAGCTTGTGGAAAACGCGATCGACGCGGGTGCGGCGCGGATCGCGGTGTCGCTGAGGTCGGGCGGGATCGAAAGGATCGAGGTCGCCGACGACGGCTGCGGCATGGACCCGGCGGAAATGGCGCTCGCCTTGGAGCGGCATGCGACCTCGAAGCTGCCCGGCGACGCCATCGAGGACGTTTCCACATTGGGCTTCCGCGGGGAAGCCTTGCCCTCGATTGCGAGCGTCGCGCGGCTGACCGTCGAGAGCCGGGTGCGAGGCGCCGACGGCTGGTCGCGCACCGTCGACAATGGCCGGCTGACGGGGGAGGGCCCCGCGGCGCTCCCTCCGGGAACGCGGATCGTGGTCGAGGACCTGTTCGCCCGCGTCCCGGCGCGGCGCAAGTTTCTCCGCTCCGAGCGCTCCGAATATGCCGCCTGCCTCGATGTGGTGAAAAGGCTGGCGATGGCGCGGCCCGATATCGGCTTCAGCCTCGATCATGACGGCCGCCGCCCGATCGCGGTGCAGGCCGGCGACGACGGTCCGGCGAGGGTGGCGGCGCTGACCGACCGCGCGCTCGGCGAGAACAGCGTCGCCATCGATTACCAGCGCGGCTCCGCCACGCTCGGCGGCGTGGCGGGGCTGCCCACCTTCAACCGCGGCGTCGCCGACCACCAATATCTGTTCGTGAACGGGCGGCCGGTGAAGGACCGGCTGCTGATCGGCGCCGTCCGCGCCGCCTACCAGGACCTGCTCGCCCGCGACCGCCACCCGATCGTCGCTCTGTTCGTCGAGCTTCCGCGCGAGGAGGTCGACGTCAACGTCCATCCCGCCAAGACCGAGGTCCGGTTCCGCGACCCGGGCGGGATACGCGGCCTCATCGTCGGGGGCCTGCGCCACGCGCTCGACGCGGCAGGCCATCGCTCGGCCCAGCAGCCGGCGACCTTTGCGGGCTGGCGGCCCGAGCCGGCGCCGATGCGAAGCCCCAGCTTCCCTCTGCCGCCCGCGGGGCAGTCGAGCGTTTTCGAGGAGCGCGCCGACTACGCGCCTGCCGCGAGGGGCGAGACCGCTTCCGAGCCCGTGCCGGACGCGCGCGCCTACCCGCTCGGCGTCGCCCGCGGCCAGGTCGCCGCCACCTATATCGTCGCCGAGGCCGAGGACGGGCTCGTGCTCGTCGACCAGCATGCGGCGCACGAGCGGCTGGTGCTCGAGCGGATGCGCAAGGCGGTGGCGAACGGCGGCGTCGCGCGCCAGGCTCTGCTGCTTCCGGAGGTGGTGGAGCTCGAGGAGCCCGCCTGCGACCGGCTCGAGGCGCGAGCCGGGGAACTCGCCGAGATGGGTCTGGAGATCGAGCGCTTCGGCGCCCGCGCGGTGCTGGTCCGCGCGACGCCGGCAATGCTGGGAACGGGCGACGTCAAAGGCCTCGTCACCGACCTCGCCGACGAGCTCGCCGCTTTCGATCAGGCTTTGTCGCTGAAGGAGCGCCTCGACCATGTCGCGGCGACGATGGCCTGCCACGGCTCGGTCCGCGCCGGGCGCCTGCTCTCGGTCGCCGAGATGAACGCCCTGTTGCGCGAGATGGAGGTGACGCCGCATTCGGGTCAGTGCAATCACGGCCGCCCGACCTGGGTGAAGCTGGCCCACGGCGACATCGAGAAACTGTTCGGGCGGAAATGAGCGACCAACAGCACGAAGACAGGCTGGTGACGATCGCGGCGGTCTACAGCCGCGGGGAGCTCTATGCTCTTCTCGGACTGCTCCGTAGCAACGGGATTTTCGCTGCGACGGTCGGGG
>Ga0196965_1000268_pt1 | contig 36331 bp, 24 predicted proteins | sample S1_20metaG_FD_148668 | JGI IMG/M metagenome (GOLD analysis project Ga0196965, IMG submission 148668) | Soil microbial communities from Anza Borrego desert, Southern California, United States - S1_20 | ecosystem: Environmental > Terrestrial > Soil > Desert | place: USA: California | collected...
GAAATCCATTGTATAAATTAATAAACTCTGATGGATCTACTGAAGGATTTATCTTATACTCAGGCTTGAATTTTAACAACATTAACATAGCCTCGTCCGCCTTTACCGGCTCGTCAAGATAAACATAAGTGAGCGCCAGAAGCCGGTAGGCTGTTGCTTTTTCTTCTTTATTAAATCCATTTTTAAGGCATTGTTCAAGTATCCCAGGCACGGCTGAAATTCTTCCTTCGTCAAACGCCTCCTGTGCTTGTTTTAAAGTCTGGGTACAAAAATTTTGACTAAAAGATGATGTAGCATTTATCAATACAATGAATACAAGGAGTATACCCCGTCTAAAAGACCTGCATAGTATTAAATCCTCTAACCTTCTTTTTTTCCTTCTCATAGCGCTTATCATTTGACAGCAGGGCAGGTTGAACTGTATGGTATATCGGCAGCCACGAGTAAATCCCATTCCTTCCTGGTCATGTTCCTTGCTAACTTTCCACACAGCTTATCTGCAAATTGAGCAGCAGTGGTTGGCCAGATCCTTACTTTATTGTCCTTACAAGCAGCAAAAATTTGTCTACTGTCTTCACTAAAGGATATTCCCCAGACCCAATCTTTTCCCTGATCTTTAAGCTCAATGGGCTGGTTATTCAGGTTCGAAAAATTCCACAGTCTTACCGTGCCGTCCCAACTCGCCGTTGCCAGTAATTTTCCATCAGGACTAAACTTTATATCATTTACCCGAGATCGATGCCTTGTTAAAGAAGCTTCAATTTTTCCAGTTGTAGCATCAAAAATTCTGACAATTCCAAAATCATCACCAGCAGCCAATAGCTTTCCGGATTTATTAAACGACAGGGAATGAATGCTTTTCTTGTCTTCATCTTCATAAAGAAGGCTTTGCTTTCCAGTGCTGATATTGACAATAAACATTTGCCCAAGCTCATTCCCGATGGCTACTAAATTATCCTTTGGGCTAACACACATGGCTGTGATTTTAGCTACACTGCTGCTTATCTCCTTTATTTCTTTAAAATCATAATATAAAACCTGATGCTCTGAACTTGCAATGATTAAACCTTTATTATCCGGAGTGAATCCTAAAAACCAGGCTTCACCGTTTATCCCTTCAACAACAACAGGTTTCATTTCCTTATTTGCAAGGTTAAAAAGTTGAATAAAGGGATATTCTCCTCCACAAACCAACATTTTATTGTCATTAGATAAGGCAAGCGTTCTGTTTACCAGCACATGCCCTTCCTCATTTGTGTTCTTAATGATAAGCTTTGCTCCTTTTTTTGCATTATTTGTTTCCCATTGAAGGATCTTTCCATCACTTCCTGTAGAAAACATTAAATTGGTTGACTGGGAAGTAATGATCGACCGCACAGGATTGGAATGGCCGTCTAAAATGTTAAAATATTCCCCCTCCACTTGTTTGGTGGCATAATATAATCCGGTATAGATATCAGGATGATAGGGATCTCCCCCATTTTTAGAGTTAAACAAATAGGCTTGTTGAGCTACCAAACCTTTTAAATCTGTTTCCATTAGCTGTACAGACTTCACAGCCATCGACTGAGCGATGGACAATAACCTTAATTTATAAGCTTTTTCACGTTCACTATCCGCAATATGCTTTTGTTCTTCAGCTTCTTTTTGTTTTATGGTAGCCAACAATGTCTGTTCTTCGGCTATCTTCTTTTGTTCAAGCGCTAAAAGTGCATTTGCTTCGGCTTTATCCTTTTGTCGTTTCGCCTCTTCTTCGCTAATTTTTGCTTTTTGCCCCTCCAGTTCAGATTCTCTCCTGGCCCTGTTTGCCAATTCTCTTTCCTTGTCTGCAATTATCTTTTGTGCTTCAGCAAAAAACTTCGCTCTCTCCGCAGCCAAACTCCTCTCTTCCGCTAATTTCTTTTGTTCCATAGCAGAGCCTGCCTCCTTGTCTGCACGCAACTGCTCCCTGATTGCCCACACCAAAAAACCAACAGATATGATAACGAATGTTCCCAAAACCAAGGCTGTGGTTCTCACCCTTCTCAATGCTCTTTTCTGAAGCATTTCTTTTATTTTCTGCCCTGTCTCGAACTCCTTTTTACTGTATTCAAGAAAAACCATGGTTCGCTCGAAAGCCGGATCATACCTTTGCGCCCAGACAATGGTCGGATTGTATTTTTCTTTCCAGTTTAATGCAAGTTGTAAATCCGGCGGCCTCCAAAGCCCTGCCTTGCCTTTTTGATACATTTCTGCTGCTTCGGATAGCCTTTTGTAGATTTTCAAGGCCTCTCCTTCATCATCTACCCAGTTTTTCAGCCTTGCCCAGATACGCATTAAACTTTCGTGAGAAATATCTATGATCGTCTCCGAATCCAAGGGAACAGAAGCCGGAGGTGTAAGCAAGGAACGCCCGGGCGCCCTGAATTTTTCTATAACCTCTTTTACTTCCTCAACCGAAGCCTGTGCAATGGCAGCAATTTCCCCTAATGGTGTAGGCGTTCTAATTCCCTGGTTATCACTATCCTTTTCCGTCAGCGATTTAAACAGACTTTCACATATCCTTTTCTGAGATTCTGACAATTCTTTATAAGCTTCATCGGCATGCTGAGAAAGTGCATGATCCATTCCGCCTATTGCATTGTAATGCTTAAGGTCTAAAGACTCCGTTTCTTCAGTTTGTTCTTTCCAAAAGTTCCAGGTTCTCATCAACGCATGTTGAAGGATGGGAAGCTGGTCGGGGTTGTCTCCCAAATCGTTTAAAAGCTTTTGTATAAGGCGAGAGGTAATTTGTCCTCCTCCAACTGCCACAGGACCGGTAATGGCCATTTTCTTTTGCTCCCGGGTCATTTGCGGGATCAAATAATTACTGGAATTAATATATTTTGTCAGGTCAGGGTACTGAGAACATTCTCCTATAAAATCTGACCTCATGGTAATTGCAATGTATATCGGGGCATCCTTAAATTTCACTGCTTCCATAAGCAGGTCGATAAATGCCATTGCTTCATTTATATTGTCCAGTCCCTCTGCACTCTTTTTAAACCTGAAAAGCTCCTCAAATTGATCTATAAGAATAAGGTAGTTGGTACTTTTAACTTCTTTTAGCTGATATATCGCTTCCACCAATCCTAAGGAACTGCTACGTAAAACCGAACTTGTTATGGCTTTTTTTATGAGTCTGCCTTCAGGGTCGGCGTTTTGGAAAGAATTATCATTTTCTAAGATCGCATTGGCAAGATTATCAATAGGAGAATTGCCTGGTTTGCTAATTATAACATTCCAATTGGAACCATTATTGGCTAAAAATCCCCCATATAATATCGGAATAACTCCACAAAAAATGAAGGACGACTTTCCGCTACCGGAAGAACCGATTATTCCGACAAACTTATTTTCAGCAAGCTTTAGTAAAACTTCATCACTTTGCCCTTCTCTCCCAAAGAAAAGATGCGTTTCATTGATGGTAAAAGGCCTCAATCCCGGAAAGGGATTAACTTCTCCTTTTGCCTTCCCATGAAACCTTTCCGTTGCAACTTTCTGTAAAGCTTTACTCATAAAAAACTCTGTCAAGTTTAGCTAAAAAAGAATGAAAGGATTCGGGATGAAGGTTTGCTCCCGATGTGATTATATCTATGTCAAAGTTTTTGTAAAATTCAGGGTTGATCTTTGCGCCTTCGGAAGCATAAATGGCTTTTGCTGTCAACGGCTTACTCCTTCCGAAACCGGATGATTTCAAAAGGTCCAAAAATTTCATTTGCACCCATTGTTCATTCACTTTCCCATAATGAATAATTGCAGCATCACAAATCCGTAAATTATTGATGTGGTGCTGCCTGATTTCCATCAACTCTCCGTCAAAAGCAGGAATCAAAACTTCTACACCTTGGTTCTCAAGGTACTTCGCCATTGATTTCCCCTCTTCCTTATCTATCTTATCATAAACAAGATAAAGTTTATTTTTATTGGATTTTTTCCCGGCAAAAGTTCTTTTAATAGAAGTCATCAATACTTCTTTTTTTATAATCGATTTCAGATCCTCAATAGGTGTTTGCAATATTTCGACATCTTCCAATGATTCTGCCTCCTCGATTAACTTTTCAATAAAAGATTTTTGCCTTTGATCAGTCTTGTTTCCTTCCGGCGAGACCCAGATTATCTGCTTAAAGTCCCGTATTTTATCATTATATTGATTTTCAGCATGTATTTGTGCTCCATATTCTTCCGCTATTTTGCTCTCTAATTCTACAATGGAGCTCTGTTCATTTTGTGACGTTCTTCCATAATTATCCCCTATGAGATGTATGGATAAGACAGATTTTTGCAGATTTTTTTTTATAAAAACCTCCGCCTCTCTTAAGTTAGCCGGAAAGGGTTGATCAGGAAGCACTTTAAATCCATGTTTCTGAAGCTCCCTCTTGATATAATTTCTTTCATTTAAATGCGCATTACCTGTCTGGGCTAAATATACCGTGTGTGGTGATTTTTTCTTTGTAAAACCGATTGAATAAGTTTCACTTTTATTAGCACATAAATCGTAGGAGACATCGTAGGCTAAGTCAACCAGGTTCATCCAGAAAGTTCTTTCCGATTCAGCGGCAAAAAAGTCAACAGCTTCTTTTAAATCTTGAGACTGAAATTCCCTTTTGTAAAGTTCGTAACTTCTCAGGCTCTGAAGGGAAGAGGGTTCCTGATGGCGAGAAATAGGAGCTTTCCCCACTTTAAATATTGTCTTTTCTGCATGAGCATGATCATTTTTTTTTGAACTTAAAAAGATATCCACGTCTTCGATACAATTTTTTGAGTTAACAAAAGAAGGTGAAAGAATACATACTAAGATTTGAACGTTCTCAATAGAAACTGAAGAAGGATTCTCATTATTTGGAAAAAAAAGAAAGGTAGGTTTCTTGTTAAGTATCTGTTCCAGAATCAATTCCAGAAATGTTTTGAAATACGTAATCCAGCCTTTATCTGACCCGATCAAAGGTTTATTATCTGCATTGTCATAGCTTATGTAGATATCGTACTCCTTCATCTAAAAAATTAACATTATCTAATTAATTCTTAATTAAATCCACAAATAGTAAAAGAAAGAAAAGAAAAGAAAATAATCAAATCGCCATTTTTTTGTCGGGGTAAGTTTTTAAAAAGAAAAGTATAAAATCAAGAGGCCTTTGAGAAATCTATGGTCTCATTAAGATCCATTTGATTGCTAAGCGTACTAATATAAGAGTGAGCAAATTGATAGTGCTTGTTCATAACCTCATATAATTTTTGCTTTTCAATTGCAAAAAGTAAGGAATTTTCATTGGAAACGAGCCTATATTCCACTTCTTCGGAAGTCAGTAATTCCATATCGCCAATAACTTCATTTTCTCCAATGAATTGAGCAGGCTTGTCTTTTTTATACAAGGAAACCGATCCCTCATATACTATATAAAAAGGTATATCTTTTTCTTCTACTCCGTGTACGTTATGACCTTCTTTGACTTTTATCTCTTTAATTTCGTCAATTAGTTCGGCCAGGATAAATCCCGGAAGGTTTGAAAAAAACGATATCTTTTTCAAAAACAAGATCTTTTCAATCCTTAAAATTATTGAGCTCTCACTGTCTATAAAAGCATACAAATCCCTCACTATGGCTTCATTTTCATATCTTTTCAGACTTGATATTCTGGTAAGGATCTGTCTAAAAACACCCTTATCTTTTTTAACCACCGCCCAGGCTGCTGTTTCCCTAATGAGTCCGTTGGGATTAAAGAAATTGGCAGTCAGGTCGTCACTAATCGCAGCCCTTGGCGTAAGAGCATAGACATATAAAGCACAAGCTTTAGTCCACCGGCCAATGTTGTTGTAGTCTCTGTTGATTATTTGTTTTAATACTTCGACGGAATCAAATATTTCCCTTGGAAAATGTAACTGAAGTGTTCTTACTTTTTCAGAGATGGGCACGTCATCCAACAAAGGGAACAGCGTAGTTTTGATGTCTTTAGCAATGAAGATATCCAGTAGTTCCAGCGCAAACACCCTACCTTCACTGGTTCCACTGTCTATATTATCTCTTACAAGCTGAATGGATTGTTCTTCATACAACAAGGAAAGCAATATATAAATACTGTCAAAATTCAGGTTTATCTCTTCTTCCAATGCCTGCAAAAGATATTTACTATGCTCCTCCTCTCCTATTTCCACCTGGGCTGAAATATTCCAGGCGGCTTTTCTTATTTCGTTTTCCAGTGTTTCCTTAACAAGGTTTACTTGCTGTTCACTGGCCTTGATCTTTAAGAAATCAAATGACCGGAGAATAAGGGTAACAATATGAAAGTCAGGGTAGGCTATTTTCTGCCACATCTTTTCAACGGCACTATCACTGCCTATCTGACCATAGATGTAAACGATCTTGTACATCACATTGTCCTTTTGTCCTGGTTTATGAAAGGCTGTTTCCAGGGCGGGAATAACCTCATCTCCAATACTTATTAATGCTGCAGATGCAGAGTTACTGTATTCAGAAATACCCAAAAGCTCTATTAGCAAAGAAAATGTTTCAGGGTTTTTAATAATTTTTGCAGTATATATTGCCGCATTAATTACCTCTTTTTCCTGATCCTTAAGCAATTCATTTAAAAGATGAATATGATCAAAATTGTTAGACAACCTAAACAGCTTGGCAGCAAGCACTCTTTCTTCGGCCTTCTTGGATTTAATTAATTTTCTGATACTATTTCCGATTTCAAAATCATCACTCAAGCCATTGTTAGATAATGCGCTTGAATCCCTTTCAGAGAGACTGATCTCTTTTGATAAATTTTCCTTTTCCAGGTTTAAGTTATTGAGCTTTTTTAGAGCGTAGTTGTTTAACTCTGCGCTCGCACTTGTACTTACCTTTTTTAATGAATCCTCCCAGATCACAGGATAAAGTTTTTCAATAAGGTTAAGCGTTTGAATAATCTTTTTCGGATTCACATCCTCCAGTGTTACATTTAAAAGACTACCCAGGCTGTATTCACTTTTTAGGGCTTTTTTATCTTTGCTTTTAAAGTTCGCTAGCGTCTGCTGCAAAGTATCTTTGTATTTTTTGTGCAGCTTATTAGCTACTAAAATCCAAACTCCAATAATAGTAATTAAAAAAACGGAGATATGGGTGACAGAAAATATTGATGTAGCTTCAATAGAAATAAGGATTAACCCCGCCAGTAATCCAGCAAAAAGCTTCACCACTCCTTCAATTTTTGTTTGAACATCCATTCTGATTGCTGAGTCAAACGGAAGAAAGTAAAGCTTAAAGGTTGGAGTATCAATTGCATCTCGCAAAGCAGTATTAAATAACTTACTTAAAGAAACAGAAAGAAAAAATAATATAAAGACATTAAAAGTATCGCCATACTCCATTGAGAAACCGACAATCATCGTAATAACCGTAAAAATTAGTAAAACTATCGGCGTCACCAACAAGGTAATTTTTAATCCATACATGGCAATGAGTCGATCCGTCACAAAGGTTTGAACTAAAAAACTAAAAATAAGGATGGTACCTTCAAACCGTGCAAGAAAAATAGCCAGGTCTTTTTCCTCAGGATAATTTTTTGCAGTGACTTGTAAAAAAGAATAATCCACAAAAATGGTAGCTATCATTGAAATTACAATAAATGCTGCCATAGCTATCACATATTTCTTTTTGATTAAGTGGATAAATTTGTGTTCTCTTTTTAAGGTTTCGTCTTTGTTTATTTTTATTAAGTCAGCCTCGTATTTTAAATAAATAACAAAGAAAATAACAATCGCAATAAAAATACTTGTGGATCCTATAATCAAAAGATTTATAGAATTAAACATGAATTTTAAAATAATAGGGATAGAAAAAGCCGTTATAATCGTACCTACCAACTGTCCTGAATCTATGCTACCAATAATTCTTTTCGTTTGTTTAACAGAAAACAATCGTCCTACAATCCCCCAAAAAACCAACATGGTAACGGCATTGTATGGCCCTACCATCACAAAGGACATAAAAGTAAGTTCTCTTGAAAAGGAAGTATACTCATACCCGATTCTGAGAGAAGTAATTGTAAATAAAATTATGAGAAGGACGCCGATAGTAAGCTTTACAAATGAAACCCTGCTTTGAAGAAATGAAAGAACAGAAGCTGAAATTACTCCGAGTATGCCTGAAAAAATAATTGCTTTTGGTAAATCTACTTTTTCATTGAAGACATTTAGAAAGGAGGAACTGCTTTGCACTAAAAAAGTGACATTAAATATGCCTATAAAAAAACCAAAGGCGAGCAAAAGCAAAAATTTGCCATTTCCTTGGATTTCCACATTAAACAGGCTTTTTATCACCTTCATGCCTCAATGAATTTTGGGGATGAAGATATGTATAATTTATTATTTTTCCAATATTTAATTTAACTTAAGTTATTTATTGAAGAATTTTCGGAGCTTCGATTTCTTTAGGTTCTGTGCTAATCTCTATCTTCTTCAGTTCGAAACTATTCAGCGTGTCCAAAGTATCGTACTTAGGCTTTATTATGGTAGGGCAGTAGTATTGTTTTGTGATTTTGACACCTGGCTTAGGGAAGTATCCCATCTTAATATCCAAAGATTTGTCCGAATAAACTTTCTCCATAAACCTTCCAAAGATAGGCAAGGCAGTTTTTGCACCTTCGCCCAATTGCCCCGTCCTGAAATGGATACTTCTATGTTCCCCTCCAACCCATGCTCCACCAACCAGATCTTTTGAAACACCCACAAACCAACCATCCGAATGATTTGAAGAAGTGCCTGTCTTTCCTCCCAATTCATTTTTTTTAAAGAGGTCGTATTGAAATAAAGCTTGAGAAGTTCCTCCCGGTTCTTCCAGTCCCGCTTTTAACATCGTGAGCATTAAAAAGGCTGTTTCCTCGTTGAGCGCTTTTTTCCTTAATGGAATAAATTCTCTTATAATATTCCCATGTCTGTCTTCTATCCTGGTTATGAATATTGGCTGTGTCCATATGCCTTTGTTCACAAAAGCACTGTAAGCGCCAACTAATTCCAATACTGAAACATCACTGGAACCCAAACCTATCGAAGGCACTACTTCAAGTTTACTGTTAATGCCCATTTTCTTTGCATAATCTACTACTTTCCGGGGAGTAATTAGCTCAGTAAGCCTGGCAGTTATGGAGTTTACTGATTTTGCCATGGCCCTTCTCAACGTCAGGGTGTCATAACTAAAAACCCAATCAGCATTTTGCGGAGACCATGTCTTTTGTTCGCCATCTTCTTCATAAACGACGGTGATGGGTTTATCTACAAGCCTGTCACAAGGGGAATAACCATTTTCTATGGCAGCCGCATATACAAAAGGCTTGAATGTAGAACCAGGCTGTCTTTTAGATTGAGACACATGATCATACTGAAAATATCTATAATTTATGCCTCCAACCCATGCCTTAATTTGACCGTTATGAGGATTCATTGCCATAAAGCCGGTATGAAGGAAATACTTATAGTATTCTAAAGAATCCATCGGGCTCATTGTGGTATCTATGTCGCCTTCCCATGAAAACACCCGCATTTTCCTTGGTCTGTTAATTTCTTTATTTATAGAATCAATATTGTTCTTGTACTTTTTCTGAAGGTATCTATAATAATCCGTCCTTTCCATAATGGATTCAATAAACCCTGGAATTTCCCTGCCTCGCTCATCTACCCAGGGCTTCCTGCCTTCCCAATGTTTATAAAATTTTTTCTGAAGCTTAGCCATTTGTTCAGCTACGCTTTCCTCAGCATATTCCTGCATTTTTGAATCAATGGTAGTATACACTTTTAAGCCATCGGTATATAAGTCATACCCGTTTTCCTTGCACCATTTATTTAAATAATTGTTTAAAATGCCTCTAAAATAAGTTCCTGCTCCGTCATATTGTTTTTGAACAGAATAGTCAAGCACCAGAGGAATGGATTTGAGTTTGGCATATTCGGCTGGTTTGATATGACCTTCCTCCGTCATTAATTTCAGGACGGTATTACGTCTTTGAAGGGATTGCTCAGGGTTAAACCTGGGACTGTAATAGGTGGGCGCCTTTAACAGTCCTACCAGAACTGCCGCCTGTTCTACCGTAAGTTTATCAGGAGTAGTGCCGAAAAAGGTTTGCGCCGCCGTTTTAATTCCAAAAGCATTGCTTCCAAAATCTACCGTATTTAAATATAAGGTAAGAATTTCCTTTTTGGTAAAAGTCTTTTCCAGCTTAACCGCCGTGATCCACTCCTTTGTTTTAAAAATCAAAATGTTTAACAAAGGAATATTGCCAAAAACGCCTTTGGATTCTGTTCTTCGGGTTTTATAAAGGTTTTTGACTAGTTGTTGGGTAATGGTGCTTCCTCCCCTATTATCTCCTTTTATGGTATACCATACAACAGAAATCATTGCCTGAAGATCAATTCCTGAATGATTGTAAAACCTTCGATCCTCGGTGGCTATTAATGCATTAATTACATTGGGGGAGATTGCCTCAAAATTTACAGGTGTTCTGTTTTCCTTAAAATATTTACCAATAATAACACCGTCACTTGTATATAATTCGGAAGAAGAAAGCACTTCGGGATTTTCCAATTGCTTTATGCCAGGCAGATCTCCAAACAAATAAAGAAAATTAACATTGACGGCCCAAAAGTAAAAGGGGAGAAACAAAAGGCAATAAATAAAGCCTCGCCAAAACTTCCTTAGTAAAGTATGTTGATTTTTATCCCCCGGATCAGCAATCAGAAAACGCAGTGCACTTTTTGCCTTCTCTGGTATTTCGAGGTTTTTTAGTTTTGATTGTAACAACCTTATTTAATTTTAACACTTTCTACACGAATCACAGAAAATTTAGTTTGTTAAAAACTAGAAAAAGTTGATTATGTAATAATTGTATTTAACGGAAATTATTAAACATAATTGCCTAGCATTACAGGCATTACCAGCATTAAAATATCTTCGTTTTCAGATTTTTCAGCCGGAACGATCAAGCCGGCCCGATTTGGCGCAGAAAGCAACAGGTTAATGTTTTTTGAGTGAATGTTATTTAACATTTCAATCAAAAATTTGGCATTAAAGCCTATTTCCATATCCTCGCCTTCATAATCACAGGAGAGTCTTTCATTTGCTTCGTTGGAAAAGTCCAAATCCTCTGCTGAAATTTGAAGTTCGCTTCCCGTAATTTTTAATCTTACCTGATTGGTGGTTTTATTGGCGTAAATGGCAATTCTTTTTAAAGAACTCAGCAATTCATGTTTATCAATCCCAAGTTTGCTGTTATTGTCTGCAGGAATAGCATTTTCATAGTCAGGAAAACGCTCATCTATCAATCGGCAGATCATCTTTATATTATTAAAACTGAAGAATGCATTTGAAGCATTAAAATCAATTTTAACTACTGTTTCATCTGTAGGCAAGGAGGCTTTTATTAAATTAAGCGCCTTTCGTGGAATAATAATGGAATTATCCATGTCTGCAGCTACATCCACTCTTCTGTATCTGATGAGCCTGTGTCCGTCGGTTGCTACAAAAGTGGCGTTGGTATCGGTGATGTTAAAATACACCCCCGTCATGGCTGGCCTCAATTCATCATTACTTGCGGCAAAAATGGTATTGTAAAGTGCGCTGGAAAGGATCTCGGAGCTCATTTCCAAAGAGTATCCATTTTTAACTCCAGGAACTTTAGGAAAATCAGTAGCATTTTCTCCTGAAAGCTTATATCTTCCATTGTCCGAACTTAACTCTATACTATATGTACTTTCGTCTATAGTAAATGTAACGGGTTGTTCGGGAAGGTTTCTTAGTGTTTCTATCAAAATTTTAGCAGGAACTGCAATGCTTCCGGTTTCTTTTGCTTCTACAGCCAACTCAGTAATCATGGATGTTTGAAGGTCAGAAGCTGTAATGGTGAGGGTACCATCACTAATTTCAAATAAAAAATTTTCAAGAATCGGAACTACAGGATTAGTTGTAATTACGCCATTTATAGCTGCTAGTTGTTTTAATAAAACCGACGAGGAAACAATGAATTTCATGTATTAAGGTTTGTTATAATAGGTCAAAGTTAAGACTGGTAAATTTAAAAATAAAAAAACATATTCCTAGAAAGGAAGAAAGGGATTAGTTAAATATTAAAGAATACTTTAATAAGTATCACAAAGTATTTATTTACTTGATTCTAACCTAAGCTGCCAGTTTCTAATAATCCTAATCCTCCTTATGAATAATTCATTCTCTTTCAGTATTCTGGTCTTTCTTTTTTATGTTTTTTTTAGTGTAATCAATTTTTGGTTCATTTACAAGAGTATCTTTTTTTGCCTCGTAAAATAATTTCCCTACCCTATCAATATGTTCCTTTAATTCTTTGTGATCTAATCCATCATAATACAATATGTCAATATGATAAGGAATTGGCAATTCTTCATTAAGAAAAGCATTTAAATTAAATGCAATTTGCTCGTTGCAATCTTTGCCTTTTATTACTAAATCTATATCACTTCCTTTTTTATAATTTCCTTTAGCCCGGCTTCCAAATAGAATTACTTTTTCAATTTCAGGATATTGGGAAAAAGCATTAATCAGCAAATGATAAGAATTGTCTGTTATACCATAAGGGTTCATAAATCTTTTTTCAGCGTTAAATACACATCGTAAAGTTCGCTAAAATATTCATTTACAATCAGGTTATATGCCAACTTAGCATTTTTCTCATTATAAGTATGACTCATTAAATTACGCTTTTGAAGCATATCCATCCAAACATCTCCGTTTTTTATTAATTCATACTGAAACCCTTCCTTGATTGCATCTCGAGGAAATTTCGCCATTACATCCTTTTCTTCTAAATAATCTTTTATGGTCTTCCAGGCAAGCTCAAAGGTGAATTCATAAATTTGAATTACACCTGCTCTTTCCAAATCTGAAAGATCTATTCTTCTTATTGATTCTTGCAGATAAAAAATCGCTTTTTCATAATTCTGGAAACGCTGTTTCCATCTAACGTCTTGTTCACTCATATTTTAGCCATTTCATTAAAGCCAATTGTTTTATTAGAGCTTTATCCTATCTCAACTATTTCCTCCTAGTAATTCAGACTTTTTTACCAATATGGACTGCAGACTTTTTACAGGAATTAAAAATATTTCCTTTTCATTATGACTGGCCTGCGCATACAGAAGATCCTTGTTTTGATTGTCCAGATATAATGTTAAGATCCTATTTTTATTGGCGTCATTGTCTTCGAGCGTAATCCGGCAATAAGGTTCGCTTATTTTTATAGAATCCAGCAAAATGGAATTTTCACTTATAAAAGCTCCTGCTCTAATTTTCTCAAACTTTCCAAGAAAGTCCCTTACTTTCAAAATATTTAATTTGGATATTCCATTAAGCACCAACTTTTCATTCTTTTTTGAAACTTTAAAGCTATCCTTCGGCGAGTCAAAATACTCTATCTGTACGCTAAGTATATCTTCAGAATTATTATTAAAAAGTGTTCTTTCTTTCCAGTTTAATTCAGGAAGAGAAACCAAATCCACAAGATTTCTTTTAGTATCGGATATATAGATCAAATAGGGAACGTCATTTCCTTCTAACATAGCATAGGAATAAGCAGGGTCAGGAGAAGAGGAAATGTACATGGCCTTGTTTAAATACTTTTCCTCAAAATACTCGATTATTATTCCTTCTTTTTTTAGTTGTTCTTTTACTTCATCCCTTTCTTCCGCCGCCACGGGTGATTTTACTCTTATATTTTTAAGCACATGAATAAGCAAATCGCCCATTTTCTTATCTACTTTAACGGTTTGATTTAATTCCCAGCTTCCATCATAATTTTTAATAAATCCTCCACGAGGCAGTCCTTTTTTGTAGAGAAGAATTCTATCTAATCTATCTTCATTTTTCAACGAAAAAGCATCTTCATTGACAGGAACGTTCTCCTCTTTTACAATACAGAATAATGAAACCGAAAGAAGTATAAAAAAGAGAATAAGGAAGGGATATTTTGATTTCATAAATTTGGCTATAAGGAATTAGCAGTCAAATATCAGCTTATTTATAGATCTGGAATTTCTACGTAATTCTTTAGATCTTAAGGTTAATCAGCACATTAATACATCTTCAAATTAGCAAATTCTATTGATACTTTCTTTTCCTGAAATACTGCCTTATGCTTCCAAGAATAATTATCAATATCACTGGGCTTACCAAATTGATTATTTGCCATTTTAGCTTTTCCTCCTGAATTTTTACTTTATCCAAGGGCCTTAAAATCACCTCTTTCCTTCTGGCTGAAATCAATCCCTCCTCATCCAGCATATATTCCAATGAATTAACAATAAACTCTTTGTTGGCAAAATTCCGTTGCATAAAAGGATCAAATCCTAAGGGATAAGGTTGGTTTGTCCTATAATTAATTTCATTTCGCAACAGGTCTCCATCCGAACAAATCAAAATTTTAGTAAAAACACTTTGTTCTTTAAACTGATTCTTCTTCGCAAACGGAGGTAAAATTCGATTCTTATATAATGAAGAAAATTCACCCTCAAGCATATACGCAACAGGTATAGAACCTTTAGTAAAATAATCAGGATTCATTTCTTTTCTTAGATCATTAAAGTTTACCCTTACAGGCGTATTCAAAATCCTAGAATAAACAGACGTAAACAATAAAGGCGTTTTAACAACACCCGTGGCCTTTACAGTATCCAGACTTGATACAAAACGTGTATAAACCATGTCCAGATTTTTGACCACGGGGCTTTCTCCAAACTTATTTATAAGAGGAAAAAATGGCCATGGCATAAGTTGAATTTGCGGTTGATCCCCGAAGTTGCCAACGACCATAGGGTACTTTCCAGAAGAAAGGTCCTGAATAAGATTAGAATTGACCCTAACTCCATATTTAAAAAGGAGATCACCAAGGTTGTGATTGTAGGTAAAAGCGTAAGTTCCCTCGGCGCCAATGCTATCCATTGATATCCTTATCTCGTCTATAAAAAACAGCGCCTTTCCGCCATTCATTATAAATTGATCTATTTTATATTTTTCCTCATCGCTATAAGGCGACTTGGGTTGATTAATAATTATGGCATCATACCCTTTCAGGTCATCTCTTTTTTCAAGGTCTATATTATAAAGACCATATTTTTTACTCAGTTCATTAACCAGATCAGCAATATCCAGTTCTTCAAGTTCTTCATGACCGGCTATGAGTCCTATTTTCTTTCTTTCCTTTCGGGTGACATTGGCAATAGCGCTTGCCAGTTCAAATTCGACATTTTCTATGGACTGATTTAATATTTCCTGAGGATCATTTGACCGGTTTCCATTCAAAAGCATTACTGCCGCTTCTTCTTTTCCATAAGTAATTAAAGCGCCGGGGAGTATCAGTTTTTCAACCTTTTTTCCGTTTTCATTTGCAAAAACGTTGGTTACCTGAATGCCTTTTTGTCCAAGGTCCAAATAAAATTGATTTCTTTTTTTGGCATCTTTTATACTTGCAGGATCATAAAACCTGAATTGAATCTTATCTCCGCCATAAGCTCTGAATGTTTCCAACTGTTCTCTGACCGACTTTTGTAATCTTTTGAATCCCGAAGGCAAATCTCCATCAAGGTATACTTCAATAAATACTTCTTCTTCCAAGTTTTCAAGCATCCTGACGGTTGCATCTGACATAGTGTAGCGGTTTTCTTCCGTAAGATCTATTCTGAAAAAATAATTAGAACCTATTATATTAATCAGGACAATTACAACTAACCCAATCGTAAAATATATAAGATCTTTAGACTTTCTGCTTTTCATTTTTCTTACCACTTTCTGCTTCCTAAAACAAGTTTTGTTGCCGACAACATGATGAAAATAACACTAAAAAAATAAAGTAGGGTTTTTGAGTCAATAAGTCCCTTACTTATGGAAGCATAATGATACGAAATACCCAATTGTTCTATATAATAAGAAAAATTTGACCATACATTGATGGTAGATATATAAGAGAAACCTTCATAAATTAAAAAACAAAGGAAAGTCGCTATTATAAAGGAAAGAATTTGATTATCTGTGATAGAAGAAGAGAAAACTCCGATCGAACAAAAGACAGAGCCTAATAAAAATAAGCCAATATATGATCCTATGACACCTGCCGTATCTATATTTCCAACCGGATTCCCTAATAAATAAACGGAGAAATAATAAATTAAAGTGGGAAGTATTGAAATCAACACAAGAAATACGGTTGCCAGGTATTTACCGATAATGATCTGAGTATCTGTAAGAGGTTTAGTAAGGAGAAACTCAATGGTTCCGGTTTTCTTTTCTTCAGCAAAAGACCTCATGGTAATTGCAGGAATCAGAAACATGAAAATGTAAGGGGCCATGGAAAATAGCGTTTCCATGTCTGCAAAACCATATTCCAGGATACTGGTAGCGGGAAAAACCCACATAAATAATCCAATGGCGATCAAAAAAACAATGATTGCCATATAGGCGATCAGAGAATTTAAAAAGCTGTTAATTTCTTTCTTGAGTATGCTTAGCATTCTATATAAAAATGTTGAATGTTAAATGTTAAATGTTGAATGTTGAATGTTAAGATTCTATCCATTCCATTAATTCTATCAATTCCGGTCCTTTTTTGTCAAAGATTGAAAAATATTTTCCAAAGAGTGCTCTTCTTGGTTAAGCCCGATCAAAGGCCAGTTTAACTCGGAAGCAAGCTTAAAAATCTTTGGTCGTACTTCACTTTCTGTGTTTGCCCTTATTTTATATTTACCGATACCTGCTTCTATTACTTCATTCACTCCTTCCAGATTCCTTAATTGATCGATATCGATTGTTCCCGAAAATTCAGCATGAATCACTGCAAATGTTTCTCTATTCGATTTCAGTTCCGCTATTGTACTGTTGGCTACAATATTTCCGGAATTAATAATTATTACCCTATCACATAATGCCTGAACTTCCTGCATGATGTGGGTAGAAAAAACTATGGTTTTATCCTGAGAAACGCTTTTGATCAATTTCCTTATTTCCAAAATTTGATTGGGATCCAATCCTGAGGTAGGCTCATCCAAAATAAGTACAGGAGGATTATGAATCAAAGCCTGAGCCAAACCTACCCTTTGTCTATAGCCTTTTGACAGGGCGCCTATCTTCTTTTTTTGTTCCAAACCCAATCCACATATTTCTACCATTTCCTTTACTCTGTCTTTCAAGTAATTTCCCTTTAATCCATATAAAGCCCCAACAAATTGGAGATATTCATGAACAAACATGTCCAGGTATAAGGGATTATGTTCGGGCAAATAGCCAATATTTTTTTTCGTTTCAACAGGTTTTTCAGTTACATCCATTCCACAAACCTCAACAGTGCCTTCCGTCGGAGGAAGATAGCCCGTAGTAATTTTCATTGTTGTGGATTTTCCCGCGCCATTGGGTCCTAAAAAGCCCAATATTTCTCCCTTTTTTGCTTCAAAGGAAATATTATTCACCGCTTTTTGTGATCCATATTGCTTCACTAAATTTTTTATAACAATCGACATAAATTTTCACGGCCTTATAAATTGAAAATAGATAACCTTTGCTCAAAAAGCTTTTTACTTGATTTTTACCCCTTATCTTGCATTCAATTTCTAATAAATAATATTTTTATAATTTTGTTGATATTGCTCAACCGGATGAAGTATAAGATTAACGACTTTTTAGTCTTCACAATATTCTCTCTTTTTATTTTTAATTACAAATCGCTGGCCCAGGACCAGGATTCACTTAAAAGACCTTATGAAATCGGTATTGAAGGCCAGGTAGGCGCCGTTCTTAAACATACTGACAAGTTGGACCCTATCAAAACAGGCACTCCTTATGGTTTTCAATTATACTATTCAAGAATAGCAAACGGCACTAAACCCTGGCACCAGTTGTTTAACTACCCTACTTTCGGAGCTTCTTTGTCTTATATGAGCTTAGGAAACAAATCCGTTTTGGGTGATGCTGTAATCGGGCTAGCTTATATGCAATTTAAAGTGGTGTCTTTCAAAAAAAGCAACCTAAGTTGGCATTTCGGAACGGGGTTAGCCTATTGCAACACGGTATATGATTCAGAAACAAACCCGCTTAATTATGCAATAAGCACTCCAGTTAGCTATTCCATGCAATCTCAGTTAATGTACAACCATCAGGTGGCTGAAAAGGTCAAACTTAAATTGGGAATAGGTATTACGCATATTTCAAATGGGTCAATCAGAAAACCTAACCTGGGAATTAATATTCCTACAATAAATCTTGCTGTCTTCTATAACCCGGTAAAGGGAAGCAGGGTTTATTACAAAAAGCTTCTGGAGCCTTATAAAAAAGATTGGAGATTAAATATTGCTTACTTTGCCTCTTTTTCCAGGTTGGATACTTTAAGTGAAGTAGTGTATCCTGCTCATGTTTTATCTGTTTATGCAAGTAAAAGAATAAACCGGCTTCATTCCTTTTTATTTGGAATTGAAGGGATTTACGATAATTCATTAAAGGCAGAAATGGAAAAACAAAAGCATTACGGACAGCATCCGATTGAAAAAGTAGAAAGGCTGCTGGTAACTTTCGGACACGAACTCACTATTTCCAGACTTGCCCTTACCAGCCAAATGGGAATTTACATTTATAAACCGTTCAAAACTAAGTCCTGGGCATATCAGAGATTTAATTTAAAATACTATTTAACCAAAAATCTATTTATCGGAAGCGCTTTAAGAACACATTTTGCCACTGCTGACGGATTAGAATTCGGATTCGGAGTAAAATTATAAAAGGTGAAAAATCAGACTAAACTATGGGGATTTATTGGTCTAGGATTTTGGTTTGCAATTAATACGATACAAGCCGCTTTAACACTTTTATCCCATGATGAAGCTTACTATTGGATGTATTCAAGGTATCTTGATTGGGGATATTTTGATCATCCGCCGGCTATAGCTGTTGCCATAAAGATTGGTTACTTTTTTATTCAATCGGAATTGGGTGTACGAATAATCTCTGTTATTCTTTCTACGCTAACCATTTATCTTCTTTTAAAAATTTGTAACCCAGAGAAAGTCCAAGTCAAGTTATTTTTTCTTATTGTTTTTTCCATTCCTCTTGTTCATGCAGGGGGCTTCCTTGCTACTCCCGACGTTCCTTTTATCTTTTTCACTACCTGCTTTTTTTACGTTTACAAAAGTTACATAGAAGACTACAGCTGGAAAAAGGCAATCCTGCTGGCCTTGGTTATGTCGCTCCTTTTATATAGCAAATACCATGGGGCGCTTGTTATTTTCTTTACAATCATTTCCAATATTAATATTCTAACAAAAAAAACGTTTTGGGTAGCGGGAGTTCTTGCATTAATCTTATTTCTTCCGCATTTGATTTGGCAGCTAAACCATGACTTTCCATCAATCAAGTATCATCTTTTTGAAAGATCAAGAGGCGTCTTTAAAATAGATTATGTGCTGGAATATATTGGAGGGCAATTTCTGATTCTTGGGCCTTTGTCAGGCATTGTGCTTTTTGTTGCGAGCCTGAAAAACAAAGATACGTCTTTATTCACCCGAACATTAAAATTCACCCTGATAGGATTTTTCCTGTTTTTCCTGTTGAACTCCTTTAAGTCACGCGTAGAAGCCAACTGGACTTCTGCCGCATTTATCCCTTTAATTATTTTATCCTTTTATACCTTAAAAGAGAATACTCTTTTGAGAAAATGGATGATAAATCTGGCCGTTCCTGTTATTATTCTAATCATAGCTGCACGAGTTGTTTTAATGCTCGAAGAACTGCCTTTAAATATAAAAGCCAAAAGTGAATTTCATCTTTGGGATAAATGGGCAAACCAAATAAAAGAAAAAGCAGAGGGCGCTCCTGTTGTTTTTATGAATTCTTATCAGAAAGCGTCAAAATACACCTATTATACAGGCGAATTTGCTTATTCTTTAAACAACTTTATGTATCGGAAGAACCAGTATGACATCTGGCCTTTTGAGGATTCTTTACAAGGAAAAAAAGTTTTTATTATACCTAATTATCCTACCCAGGCCGATTCCTTTCGAACTGCTATCGGAGAGAAGTACAATTTTCGTTTTATAGAGAATTTCAGATCATATAATAAGGTGAAAATAAAGGTGTTGAATGAGAAAGAAATTGTTGATATTCCCGAAGACACAGTTACTTTATCTATTGAATTAAAAAATATTGGAAGTTATACGGCCGACTTTACTTCAAATCCTGAATTACCTTCTAATTTGTGTGTCAATATTTATCATAAAGGTATCTATCAGTCCACACAACTTTATCCCTTAAAAACAAGCGTAATTAAACCAAACGAAAAGTTTGAACAGGAAATAAAGTTCATTACCCGAAAAGAAGAGGGAGACTATAATTTTAGGGTTGCCATATTTACCGGATGGCTTCCCTATGGGTTAAACAGCGATCTGAATGAACTTAAAGTAAAAAAGGCGCTTTAAACAAAATATTCAAAGCGCCTTTTGTATAAAATTAATTCTAATTACAGATTCTCTGAGGTAAATTTTGCGTTCAGGTATTCGCTGTTCAATCTAGCAATACTTGACAATGGAATACCTACTGGGCATTCGGCTGAACAAGAACCGATATTTGTGCATGATCCAAAACCTTCAGCATCCATTTGAGATACCATTCGCTCAGCTCTGATCTTTCTTTCTGCTTTACCTTGTGGAAGCAATGCAAGTTGAGAAACCTTGGCACTAACAAAAAGCATGGCTGATGCATTTTTACATGCTGCAACACAAGCACCGCAACCTATACAAGTAGCCGCATCAAAGGCTTCGTCAGCAATCGGCTTAGGAATTGGCACAGTATTACCATCCACTACATTTCCGGTACTTACCGACACGAAGCCGCCAGCCTGAATAATTCTATCAAAAGCGGACCGGTCTACTACCAAGTCTTTGATCGGAGGAAATGCACTCGCTCTCCAAGGCTCAATTACAATCGTTTCTCCATCTTTAAAATAACGCATATGAAGCTGACAGGTAGCCGTCCGATATTGCGGTCCGTGAGGTCGTCCGTTGATATACATACTGCACATACCGCAAATGCCTTCTCTGCAATCATTATCAAAAGCAACCGGGTCTACTCCTTTTTTTATCAAGTCTTCATTTAATACATCTATCATTTCAAGGAATGACATCTCAGGATTTATTTCTTTTACCTGATAAGTCTCAAATTTTCCTTTACTATTTGAATTCTTCTGTCTCCAGATTTTTAATGTTAGATTCATATATCTAATGTTTTAATTTTTAGATGTGACGATGTGCTTATTTTTCATTATCACATTAACACATCAACAAATCATCTAATTATTTATAGCTTCTTTGAGTTAATTTAACGTTTTCAAATTTCAACTCTTCTTTATGTAACTCGGCCTCCTGATCAGGACCTTTATATTCCCATGCAGCAACATAGGTATAGTTTTCATCGTCTCTTTGGGCTTCGCCTTCGGGAGTTTGGTATTCCTCTCTGAAGTGACCTCCGCAAGATTCGTTTCTGTTAAGGGCATCCGTTACCATAAGTTCTCCAAGTTCAATAAAATCGGCCACTCTTCCTGCTTTTTCAAGATTTTGATTTAACTCCTCATTAGCCCCAATTACATTTACATTATTCCAGAAGTCTTCTTTTATGGCTTTGATTTTTTCTTTTGCTATTTTCAAGCCTTCCGCATTCCTAGACATCCCGCAATAATTCCACATTACATGTCCTAATTCTTTGTGAATTTCGTCCACCGTTTTAGAACCTTTTATGGAAAGCATTTTAGAGATATCTGTTTTAATTGCATTTTCTGCCTCCACAAATGCAGGGTGTGTTGTTGGAATCTTTTCGTGAGATGTCTGAGCTAAATAATCCCCTATTGTATAAGGTATGACAAAATAACCGTCCGCTAATCCTTGCATCAAAGCACTTGCACCTAATCTATTAGCACCATGGTCAGAAAAATTCGCCTCTCCTAACGCATAAAGACCTGGTACCGTAGTCATTAAATTATAATCTACCCAAAGTCCCCCCATAGTATAGTGAACCGCAGGATAAATTCTCATCGGTTGAGAATAAGGATCTTCTCCTGTAATTTTGCTATACATTTCAAAAAGGTTACCATATTTTGCCTCAATGGTTTTCTGTCCGTCCCGGTTGATGGCATCTTTAAAATCAAGATAAACCGCCAGCCCTGAACTTCCCACTCCCTTGCCTTCATCGCAGGCATATTTTGCATTTCTTGAGGCCACGTCCCTCGGAACAAGATTTCCAAATGCCGGATATTTTCTTTCAAGGAAATAGTCTCTTTCGTTTTCAGGAATTGATCCCGGAATTCTTTTATCTCCCTGTGCTTTTGGCACCCACACACGCCCGTCATTTCTTAATGATTCAGACATTAAAGTAAGCTTAGACTGATAGTCACCTGATACAGGGATACAAGTAGGATGTATCTGGGTAAAGCAAGGATTTCCAAAAAAGGCTCCTTTTTTATAAGCTCTCCAGGCCGCAGTTGCATTGCTTCCCATGGCATTGGTAGATAGGTAAAATACATTTCCATATCCTCCCGAGCAAATTAAAACCGCATGTGCGCTATGAGATTCTATCTTTCCTGTAACTAAGTCACGGACCACAATGCCTCTTGCTTTTCCATCTACTAAAACCACATCAAGCATCTCGGTTCGCGGGTACATTTTTACTTTTCCCGCAGCAACTTGTCTGCTCAAAGCGCTATAGGCGCCTAACAATAACTGCTGACCTGTTTGTCCCCTTGCATAAAAAGTTCTGGATACCTGAGCTCCTCCAAAGGATCGGTTAGATAAAGTTCCTCCATATTCTCTCGCAAAGGGAACGCCTTGAGCAACACACTGATCTATAATATTTACACTTTCCTGGGCAAGTCGATAAACATTGCCTTCCCTTGATCTGTAATCTCCACCTTTTACCGTATCATAAAATAGCCTGTAAACGCTGTCCCCGTCATTCTGATAATTCTTTGCTGCATTTATGCCTCCCTGGGCTGCAATACTATGCGCCCTTCTCGGGCTATCCTGGAAGCAAAATGATTTAACATTGTATCCTAACTCCGCAAGGGTAGCTGCTGCCGAAGCTCCAGCTAATCCAGTTCCAACAACAATAATATCGTATTTTCTTTTATTTGCAGGGTTAACCAGCTTTAAATTGAACTTATGTTTTTCCCATTTTTCACTTAAAGGACCTGCAGGTATTTTTGAATCTAAGATCATATTCTTTTAATATCTTATAATTGAGAAAGGAAAAGATAAATTGGCATAGCCGCAAAAGCAGCAGGAATCACTATGGAGAAGATTATACCAAACCCTTCGACAAAAGGAGTATACTTTTTATGCCGTAATCCCAATGTCTGAAATCCACTTCTAAAACCATGTAAAAGGTGAAATCCCAAAGGAATCATCATCAAAACATAAAACAATGAATAATACCATTGCTTATAAGCAAAAATCACCACAGAATACATGTCCCTATATTCCTCTCCGTTATAAATTACCGTATTTATCTCACCAAAATGATACTCCCACCAAAAAGCTCTTAAATGCACTACCAGGAAAATCAAAATAAGGGTACCTAAAATTCCCATATTCCTGGAGGCCCACATGCTATTGTCAGATGCCTTCCACATTTCATAACCAACTGGTCTTGCCTTTTTATTTCTGGCAATCAATAAAAATCCATCAATCACATGAAGGAGGATTGAAATGTATAATAAGTAAGAAATCGTTTTAATTAAAATACTGGAAGTCATAAACTTCGTATACTCATTAAAAGCTTGTCCGTCATCTCCCTTAAATAACTGCAGATTACCGGCAGCATGAATTACAAGAAAGGAGCATAAAAATAAACCGGTAAGCGACATTAAAACTTTACGCCCGATCGAGCTTGAAAGTGTTTCCTTAAACCAACTCATTTATAAATATGTTTAATTTTTAAACCGGGCCAAATTTACATTCGCATTTATTACAAAACAATTAGAAATAGTTTTTTTAAGAGAGAGAATTAATTATTTGAAAGAAAGTGTGTTTGCGCACAACCATTGCAAAATCAAAAGCCTATACTTCCTTTTTATGATAAATTGATGTAAGAAAAACGAATTAATTGAGGATTTAACTTTTAGTTAATTACAATTGGTAGATTTGTTGTATAAAGAGAATATTTTTGGTAAAAGAATTAAATTCCATTATCTTATTCAACTTTCAAAACACTAAAGCTAAGATTTAAAATAAGTTGACTGGATAAATCGTTTTTCTACACCGATCAAAAAATAATATATACGTATAATAGTTAGTTATTCAGAAATAATTTTTCCATGCGTAAAAATCTTTACTTCCTGTTGTTGGGTATAGTATGTTTATTGTATTCTTATGATATACATGCAACGCATTTAAGAGCTGGCGATATCACTGCCAGGGTAATCGATCTCAAAACCAGAACCTATGAATTTACTTTGACGCTTTATAGAGATATGGGCGGTGTGGACCAACCTACCGCTACCTTGAATTTTGGAGATGGATCCGAGTGTCAAACAGTAGATTTATCTACGCGGGAAGAAATAATAGCAGGAGAAACAGAAAAACTTACTTATAAATTTATCCACTCTTTCCCCGCCGATAGAAGCTACACCATAAGCTTTAATGAGGAGAACAGGAATGAGAATATCAATAACATTAATGATGGAAATTCTGTGCAAATATCGTTTTACGTCGAAACTGTATTGGTAATAGATGCATTTAATGGCGTTAATAATACCCCTGTTCTATTAGTCCCTCCAATAGATGAAGGCGCTACCGGCGAAATTTATATTCATAATCCCGGCGCATTTGATCCGGATGGAGATAGCCTTTCTTATAAAATGACCGTTTCTGAAGCATTTAACGAGGGCGAGGACGGATGTGGAACAGGAACCCCATTTGTTGTACCCAATTACAAATTACCTAACCACGATCAATTTTATACCAATCCGGCATTCCAGGATATTCCAAGAGAATTTTCCCTGGATCCTGTTTCAGGTACTTTGATTTGGAATGCGCCGGGTAAAGAAGGTGAATACAATATGGCATTTATTGTAGAAGAATGGAGAAAGATCAATGGAAGATGGGTAAGACTGGGCTATGTAACAAGGGACATGCAGGTTACCATATCGGCGACAGATAACAATCCTCCGGAGCTAATAATACCTAAAGATACTTGTATTGTAGCAGGTTCTATTCTCGAAGCAGAAATTATTGCCACTGATCCGGATACCGTTAATGGAACAGTTCGGGATATGATTATGCTGGAAAGTTTCAGCGGCATTTACACACTTCCATCAAATCCCGCAAAATTTGACGTTAATCCCAACAAGGCAAATCCTGTGAAGGGAAATTTTTTCTGGCAAACCGACAGCAGTCACATAAGAGAAAAACCTTATCAGGTAATCTTTAAGGCAAAGGATATTCCGCCAACTCCACCGGCATTGGTAGACTTACAAACCTGGAATATTACGGTAGTGGGTCCTGCACCAATACTTAATTCAGCAACACCACAACCAGGCAAACAAATTAACTTAACCTGGGACACTTATAAATTCCCGATAGAAGGTGCCCTAATTCAAGTATACCGTAAGGAAGGCTCCTATAATTTTACGCCATCTAATTGTGAATTAGGCATACCAGAAGGATCAGGCTATCAATTGATAGCAACAAAAGCTATAAACGCAACCACTCATCAAGATGATGATAATTTAAAACGAGGGGTTCAGTATTGTTATCGGCTGGTTGTACAGTTTCCAACGCCAGGAGGCGGCGTTAGTTATGCATCTGAGGAACGATGTGCTGAACTGAAAATAGACGTTCCGGTAATTACTAAGGTCTCTGTAGAAGCAACGAGTGAAACCGCTGGTGAAATTAGGGTAGAATGGATGCAGCCTCTAGAACTAGACGTAGTAGCTTTCCCGGCCCCTTATAAATATGAGGTTTATAGAGTAACAGGTATGGGAGGAAGTCAAAATCAGGTTTTAATTAGTACGATAAATGATTTTGACAGCACCTCAATAGTAGACACTGGACTTAATACGGAACGAAATCCTTATACCTATAAAATATTAATGTATAGCGGAGATGTTGCTTTGGATACCAGTGATGCTGCTTCAAGCGTGAGACTCGCTGCTGCTGGTGAAGTAAACGCCATCAATCTTTCCTGGACTTATCAGGTGCCGTGGACCAATACCAACTTCAATGTTTACCGACAGGACTTAACTACCGGCGCGTTTAATTTAATTGGAAGTACCAGTGAACCTGCTTTCGTAGATAATGGAATAGGCGGAATTACAATGATTCCTGAAGAAGAATACTGTTATTATGTAGAAGCACAAGGAAAATACACTAACTCTTTTATTACAGATACATTAATTAATCTATCCCAAATTACTTGCCAGTCGCCACGAGATACGATTCCTCCTTGTGTACCTATTTTAAGCATTGCGCCTATAGATTGTGACAACTTCAATACTTCTCACGACTGCAATCATGAAAATTATTTTAATACCTTAACTTGGACGGACGTAAGAGGTCCGGAGTGTAAAGATGATATAGCATTTTATAAATTATATTATTCATTCAGAGATTCTACTGCACTTGAGGCAATTGCACCTGAAGTAATGGATACCTTTTTCCTTCATAAAGACAATCCATACTACTATGCAGGATATTATGCTGTAACAGCCGTGGACCGGTCAGGAAATGAAAGTGCCAAAAGCAAAATAGTGTACAACGACAATTGCCCTTATGTAGAATTTCCAAATGTTATCACACCCAATGGTGACAAATACAATGAAGTATTTAAACCAAATGATAGTTCTGATGAGCCACAAAGGTGTGCAAGGTTTGTTGAAACAATTGAATTTATAGTGGTAAACAGATGGGGCAATGTGGTATATGACTCTAAAAAGTCAACCAATAGTGGAGGTGAAGGAAGTAGTCTAATAAATTGGAACGGAACGACCAATGCTGGAAAAGAACTGGCTGAAGGAGTTTACTTTTATGAAGCAAAGGTTAAATTCATTACAAGAAACCCAGGTGATGCAGCAAAAACCTTCAAGGGCTGGGTTCAGGTACTAAGATAAACAAATCTTAAAAAGAGGTCAGCATTTAAAGTTGACCTCTTTTTTTACTCACGTGCCAGTATTAAAAAAAGAAGAAAAACTTATTTCTCCATTACTGATTTAATGTTAAGTTTAGTCTGGACTAGTATATTAAAATATTTAATATCCACTTAACTTTTTTCCAACTTTACTTCCTTCAACTTTATTTTAAAGGAAGTTCATCTTACTTTTGACACCTTAAATAATCGTACTAAAATATATTTTATGAAAGCATATGTGTTTCCCGGACAAGGATCTCAATTTTCGGGCATGGGTAAAGATTTATTTGAAAGATCAACGGAAGCCAAACATTTATTTCAGGAGGCAGATGATGTATTAGGATTTAAGATATCTGAAATAATGTTCAACGGTTCAGATGAAGAATTAAGACAAACAAAGGTAACTCAACCAGCCATATTTGTACATTCAGTAGTCGCAGCAAAGATTGCCGAAAGTTTTACGCCTAATATGGTAGCAGGCCATTCCCTTGGAGAGTTTTCCGCTTTGGTGGCCAATGGTACACTTTCCTACAAGGACGGATTGACTTTGGTTTACAAAAGAGCCATGGCCATGCAAAAAGCTTGTGAAAAGAATCCTTCTTCTATGGCAGCTATCTTAGGGTTAGAGGATAATATCGTGGAAGAAATCTGCAATTCTATTAAGGATGAAATCGTAGTGGCTGCAAATTATAATTGTCCTGGCCAATTGGTAATCTCGGGCTCAACCAAAGGAGTGGAAATTGCTATGGAAAAAATGAAAGCTGCCGGAGCAAAAAGAGCTCTTTCGTTGCCCGTCGGCGGTGCATTCCATTCTCCGCTTATGGAACCAGCCAGGGAAGAATTGGCTATCGCCATTAAAAATACCCCCTTTGATAAACCGGGATGCCCGATATATCAAAACGTAGACGCACTGCCTTCTTCAGAAGTAGAAAAAATCAAAACAAACCTTATTGCCCAGCTTACTGCTCCTGTTCGATGGACACAATCCGTTCAAAATATGGTAAAGGACGGAGGCAAAATTTTTATAGAATGCGGACCTGGCAAAGTTCTCCAGGGTTTAGTTAAAAAAATTGAAAAAGAAGCCGAGACGGCAAGTGTATAGAATGTTGAATGTTGAATTATTAGACATTAAATAGAGAATGTCCAAAAAGTACGTTTTTCTGTCTTGCTGAATTTATTTCAGCATCTTAAGCATCGATTAGTAAAGGACTTAAAGATCCCGAAATAAATTCGGGAAGACTTTTTGGACAACCTTAAATAAACCTGAAAGGATTAGTGCTGCAGCCCTTAGAAAATTTTCAATAATAGGTGATAGCCGAACCTAAGAATCAATTGTCCGAACCTTCAAATTGTCTTTACAATTATTTAATAGATCATTGACAGTTAACCCTAATACAGGATGTTTAAAGCCAGGAGCTATTTCTGCTAAAGGGAGCAAGACAAATTTTCTGGTTTGCATTTCAGGATGAGGAACAATTAAATTTTCAGTCTTTACAATCTTATCTTCATAAAAAATCAAGTCAATATCGATCAGGCGTTCCTTCCACCTTCCAAAATTCACTCTTCCCATTGCTTTCTCTATTGATTTAATTGTATTTAGAAAGTCTTCCGGCGAAAGCGTTGTCTCTACTTCCACTGCCTGATTATAAAAAGGGGGTTGATCATAATATCCCCAGGGCTCAGTTTCGTAAATCAATGATTTTCGAATAAAATTAATTTTTTCCTTTGCTAAAAGGGACAAGCTTTGAGCAAGGTTCTTTGCTCTATCACCAATATTAGAGCCTAGCAGAATGTACAATTTCGCCATGGCCCAAATTTACATGAACGGCAAATAGCATTTTTATTTATTTCGTAATATTGTCCAGTACTAATGTTACTTAAATGAAATTCTTAAAATATGTATTGGCTACTTTTGTTGGCCTTATTTTATTTTCTCTTATTACTTTCCTAATTCTTGTAGGTATAATCGGTTCGGTTGCTTCTGAAAAAGAAGTTGAAATCGCCGACAAATCAGTTCTTCATTTAAAATTAGACAAACCTATTGTTGAAAGGGCTTCTGACGATCCTCTCAGCGAACTGGAAATAGGTGCTTTTGGAGGAAAGGGGTCCATAGGATTAATTGAAACCAAAGAAGCAATTGAAAAGGCTAAAACAGACCCTAAAATCAAAGGCATTTTTTTAGACATAAATTACGTAATTACCGGGTTTGCTTCGATTGAAGAAATAAGAAATTCCCTAATTGATTTTAAAGAAAGCGGCAAATTCCTGATTGCTTATGGTGAAATATATTCAGAAGGAGGATATTATCTTGCTTCAGTAGCAGACAAGATTTTTCTGAACCCTATGGGAGAGTTAGAATTAAATGGATTAACTGCTGAATTGCTTTTCTTTAAAGGCACACTTGATAAACTGGGCATCCAACCACAAATTTTCAAAGTCGGCGAATTTAAAAGTGCTGTAGAACCCCTTGTGCTGGATAAGATGTCCGAGGCAAACAAATTGCAATATGCTTCATTCTTAAACTCAATAAACGATCACCTGATCAGCGGCATAGCCAAAGCAAGAAAAATAGACGTCCGCAAATTAAGAATAGTGTCGGATTCAATGTTGGTACAAATGCCTGATGATGCTTTAAAATATGAATTAATAACCGATATAGGGTATTTTGACGAGGTACAGGAATGGATGAAATCAAAGCTCAGCCTAAAATCTACAAAGGATATAAAATTAGTTTCATTAAAAACATATAGAAAAGCCCCTAAAGATATTTCCAAACCTTCTTCCAAAAACAAAATTGCCGTTATCGTTGCTGAAGGACAAATAATGAAAGAAAAAAATGGCAATGAAGGAATATCTTCAGATGAAATAGCTGAAGAATTACGAAAAGCCAGATTGGATAAAAATGTAAAAGCAGTAGTATTAAGAATTAATTCCCCGGGAGGAAGCGCCCTTGCATCAGACGTAATGTGGAGAGAGGTTGTTTTAACCAAAAAAGTAAAACCAATTATCGCTTCTATGTCAGATTACAGCGCTTCAGGCGGATATTATATGGCGATGGGTTGTAATAAAATAGTGGCGCACCCAAGCACCATAACTGGTTCAATAGGAATATTCGGAGTATTGTTTAATATGGAATCCTTCCTTGAAGAAAAGCTAGGAATTACGTCAGACCGGGTGAAAACCGGAAAATTCTCAGATCTGATAACAGTAACCCGACCGTTAACAAAATTTGAAAAAAGCATAATTCAAAAAAATGTAGAGGAAGGGTATAATAAATTTATTACCAAAGCTGCCCAGGGAAGGAATATATCAAAGGATAGCTTAGATAAAATAGCTTCTGGAAGAGTCTGGTCAGGGGCTGAGGCCTTAAAAGTGGGACTGGTAGATGAATTGGGTGGACTTCAGGATGCAATACGTATTGCTGCTAAATCAGCCAAATTGGGTGAAGATTACAAAGTAAGATACTATCCGGAGAAAAAATCATTCATTGAAAATCTGATTGTAGAATTGGGAGGAGAAGTGGAAACCAGGCTGGTTCAAAAAGAATTTGGAGCATTAACGCCTTACGTAACCGAGTTACAAAAATTGAAAGCTATGGAAGGCATCCAAGCCCGAATACCTTATCAAATGATATTGAATTAGATTAAGAATAAAATGAAATGTAAACAGGTCTCTCAGGAAACTGAGGGACTTTTTTATAAGATTTTCTTAGTTTTGACTTTACACAGTTTTTAAATAAAAGCGATAACTTCGCATAATTCAAAACAAAAGCAATGACAGAAATAAGGAACAACTGGACTCGGGAAGAAATATCAGAAATATATAATTCCTCGATCCTTGATTTGATATATAGAGCGGCAAGTGTTCACAGGGAGTTTCATGCTGCTGACGAAGTACAGGTTTGTACGCTTTTATCTGTTAAAACAGGAGGATGTCCTGAAGATTGTGCGTATTGTCCTCAAGCAGCGAGGTATCACACAGACATAAAAGTCCAGAAGCTATTGCCCACCGAGGAAGTATTACAAGCCGCTCAAAATGCCAAAGACGGCGGAAGCACAAGATTTTGCATGGGTGCTGCCTGGAGAGAAGTCAGAGATAACAAAGACTTTGACAGGGTAATTGACATGGTAAAAGGTGTAAGCCAAATGGGACTGGAAGTATGCTGTACATTGGGTATGCTTTCTGAGACGCAGGCGAACAAACTTAAAGATGCCGGTCTATATGCTTATAACCACAACCTCGATACTAGTGAAGAACACTATGGCGATATCATAACTACCCGCACATACGACGATAGATTAAATACTTTATCAAATGTAAGAAAAGCTAAAATATCAGTTTGTTCTGGAGGAATTATTGGTTTGGGTGAGTCTGTCAACGATAGAATTGGCATGCTTAGAACTTTGGCAACACTTCCTGAACATCCGGAGTCAGTTCCTGTGAATGCACTCGTTCCGGTAGAAGGAACACCTTTGGAGGACCAGGAGAGGGTATCCATTTGGGAGATGATCAGAATGATCGCTACGGCAAGGATCATAATGCCTAAAGCTATGGTAAGACTTTCTGCAGGAAGGGTTAGAATGAATGTGGAAGAACAGGCATTGTGTTTTTTAGCAGGCGCTAATTCAATATTTTCCGGGGATAAATTATTAACCACGCCCAATCCTGCCTATAAAGAGGACAAAGAGCTGTTTCAGATTCTAAATCTGAAGCCACGGCCTTCTTATAAAAATCAACCGGTCAAATTTGAACAAATACCTTTAAATCATTGATTAATAAAGTGGCCAGTTATTAAAAATCTATTGTGCCGAATACCTTCGTGAAAACCGTCATGGATACTTTTCCTTTTTAGGTTGATCTTCATGACGGTTTATTTTGAAGTTCTTTTCTACTTGTTCTCCATTGTACAAATTAATGTAAAGCCTTTCAGATCAATAAGAATCAAAAACACTACTAAAAGAAAGGCTTCTCTTGCACTTTTTTGGAATCAATCGGAAAATCTGGGGGTAACATTGGAATAATCGACAAAGCTGATGGACACCAGAGCTTTCAATTTTTTTTTCCGACAAACTATGTTTTTATACTATTCTAATTTTTAAACTGCTTTCCTGGGACTTTGTAGGTCCAATGTTCGTTCAGTCTTCCTCCAATGTAGGTATAATTGGTATTTTTAAAGGTGTGTACCGAGCTTTCTCTATTCAAACTATGCAATATTTAAGCTGAGAAATTCATTCCCCAAACTTTTCCGCTTGATCCCTTTTTGTCGGCTAATATCATTCGAAATACCATTGCAAAAAAAAACCTTCTTTTAAAGAAGGTTTTTTCAACGTGTTAAACAGGTGTATGAATAAAATTTGTGTTATGTATTGTTATATACTTCCTGAAAATAGTAAGTAACCCAAGTTCATAAACTTTTTTTTATTTTTTTCCTGTTATAAGTAAGATTTTATTTTCAGAGGAACAAAAACCTATATAATTAATTGTATAGGTTTTTAATGAAGGTAACTATTTGAGCATTCGCATTAGTTGAACTAACTTCTGCAAAATTATTCTTTTCCTTGATCTGAATATCTGTTTTCTTTTTGGTAAGATGACCGGCTACGATCACAATCATTAATACAGATAGTTTTAATATAAAAATTAAATTAGAGGTCTTCGCCTTCATCAAAAGCTGGTTATTCGCGGGGTAAAGCTAGAAAATTGCAACTAGAAGAAAAAATATTTCCTAAAAATAAACAATAAAAAATAGCTGTTAATTAAAATTTAAACTTTGATAAATCATACGAAAGATTTTAAAACATTCACTTATGAGTTCAAAAATCTTTTTATAATTCTATTAAAAAAATTTAAGTTCTGAATAAATCAGAACTTAAAAAATCTCTTATTTTTCCTTTTTTTCCGATTTTGTTTCGGACTTCAATATTTCTGGCGCATGCAAAAGAATAAGATTGTACCAGTTCAACAATTTTTTCAAATCGGAAGGATAGACTTTTTCATTGTCATATTCAGGTACCACTTCACTTATAAATGAATATAGCTCTTTTTCAGATGAAGCAGCATTAACAGGAAGGGTCTCTTTATACATTTCATAGATCTTCACTAGAATATCTTCCAGGGGAGCAGTACCTTCTTTGGTTGTGGTATAAATTGAGATTTCTTTTAATACTGATAACCGGTTATTTCCTGTAATAATTATCTTTTGTTTCTTCTCATCTAAGGTTTCTAAAATCATCGCTGAACGCGCTGGCTTTACAATTTTATACAAACCTGGTTTACCCGATACCGATGCTATATCTTTTAATTCCATTTATATAATAATTATTTAAAATTAACATTCACACTTTCAATAAATTTCAAAATTTCCTCTTTACCCAGATTTGTTTCGGTAGAACTGACAAAATAATCAGGCAATTCTTCCCATGTCGTTGTAAGGTTTTCAAGGAATTTGTTTACTATCCTATTGGTTTGTGATTTTGACTGTTTATCACATTTTGTAAATACTATGGAAAAGGGGATGTTTTCGCTGCCTAACCAATTCAAAAACTCAAGGTCGTTTTTCTGAGGCTCGATACGGGAATCAATCAATAAAAAAACATTCATCAAATTTTCCCTGAGCTGTAAATAGTCTCTAACCATTTTTTCCCACTTATCTCTGTCTACCCTGCTCACCTTCGCCCAGCCATATCCCGGCAAATCTACTAAATACCAGCTTTCTGTCACTAAAAAATGATTTATAAGCTGTGTCTTTCCAGGCTTTGAAGAAACTTTTGCCAGATTCTTAACTCCCGTAAGCATGTTTATCAGGGAAGATTTCCCCACATTCGATCGCCCTATAAAAGCATATTCCGGCTTATCCGGAGGAGGGCAATCTTTATACTGAGTAGTGCTTTTAATAAACTTTACACCGTTTCCCATAGAAGTTATTCTGAGTTTTCTTTGTGCAATTTATTAACTTTTTTACCAGTCTTGCACAAGTATAGAATTATGTAAAAAAAGCAGAAAATTATAAAGTAAGTTTATCTTATTTTATACCTTATAGAATTTTATTTAAATAGTTACATTTATAATTATTTTTTTCATAACTTCTTTGACTTTTTCTGAAGTTGGTATTACAATGATTTTAAAAAAAATGGTGTACAGGAATTTGAAAATGTGTTTGTTTGTCCTTTTACTTTTTTCCTCAGGGTTTCAATCATTAGGGCAAGATCCGGAAGATGTATTAATTGTTCAAAATGCGGACGCTATCTATGACTACGGCGCAAAGAAAGATGCGCTTGAACAATATCTGAATGCTTTGCAAATAAATCCAAATAACCTAAGGGGTAACCTTATGGCAGGTATTTGTTACCTGGAGACAATCAACAAAGAGCGGGCTGTAAATTATCTTTTAAAAGCCTATCAAATTGATCCTAAAATTCGCTTTGATATCCTTTATTTAATTGGCCGTTCGTATCAGTTGGGAAGTGACTTTGACCACGCCATCACGTATTTCGAAAAATATAAAGAAAAACTTAAGGCAGAACCAAATTACAGGGGAAAAGATAAAGTAACCACAAAAGAAGTAGATCGAAGTATAGTGGAATGTCATAATGGAAAAGAAATCGTAAGCAACCCGTTAAAATATTCAATTAAAAATATTGGAAATGAAATAAATTCTGATTTTCCAGAGTTTGCCCCGCTGGTAAATGCAGATGAAACCATTATGGTATTTACTTCAAGAAGGGAAGACAATATTTCACCGGACAAATATCAGGACAATGAATTTTATGAAGACATTTTTATTGCAAAAAAAGTAGATGGAAAATGGAGTGATGTAAAAAACCTGGGAGAAGGCGTAAATACTAAATACCACGATTCGGGGGTGGGATTATCAGCGGATGGGAAAACGCTATACTTAAGACATGACGATAATGGAGGAGACATCTACTCAAGTGAATTACAAGGAGATGGCACCTGGTCAAAACCATCTGCACTAAAGGGCATTAACTCACCTTATTCAGAAAATTCCGTGAGTATTTCTTCTGATGGAAATATTTTATTTTTCTCCAGCGACAGGCCAGGCGGGTTTGGGAATCTGGATCTTTACTACAGTATTCTTGATAAAAAAGGTAACTGGAGCACTCCTAAAAACCTAGGTTCAAAAATTAACACCGAATCTAACGATGACGGGCCTTTTATAGATTATGACAAGAAGTCCTTGTTCTTTAGCTCAAAAGGACACAAAGGCATTGGAGGCTATGATATTTTTATGAGTGAATACGACAGCGCCCTGTTAGAGTGGAAAGATCCGATTAACATTGGCTACCCTGTAAACACGCCTGACGATGACATCTACTTTGTAAAATCAGTTAATAAAAATAGCGGATACTATGCTTCGGTAAAAAATGATGGCGTCGGAGAGAAAGATATTTACACGGTAGTATTGCCTTCCAATTATGAAGAGCTAAAAAAATTAACCTCTAAAAAAGAGACTCAGGTAGTTATGGAAAAGCAAGCTCCTATGGAAATTCCCGTTGAAGAAAAGGCAGCACCGGTAAAAGAACCTGAAGTTAAAAAGGAATTAAAAGAAATAAATGTAGTCATTAACATAAAGGAGGAAGTATCAAAGCAATTAATCGATGCAAAAGTCAGTGTTTCAAGCAAAACCAGAAATATAGTAATGCCTTTAAAGCATACCAATAAAGGCGTTTACTCTTTTTCAATCATAAATGAGGAGCCAAACGACTTTGTTGTTTCTATTGAAAAAGAAGGGTATATGTTCAGGACTGAGACCGTCTCCGTGCCCATGTCTACAGATAGTCCTAAAAACCTCAAAAAAACATTTACCATTGGCAAGTTAAGGGTGGGTTTTGCCTCTATATTGAGAAATATCTATTTCGATAATAATAAAGCCACTTTTAAAATAGAATCTTATTCGGAATTAAATAAATTAGAAAATCTGCTCAAGGAAAATCCTAATTATAAGATCAAAATATCCGGTCATACAGATAATATCGGTGATGCAGAATTTAATAAACATCTTTCCCAGAAAAGAGCGAATGCCGTTGTGGAATACTTGAAACGAAAAGGGGTAGATGCAAGGAGACTTACCTCTGAAGGCTATGGAGAAGAGAAACCGCTTGCCTCAAATGATGATGAAAAAGACGGCAGAGAGCTCAACAGAAGAAC
>Ga0196965_1000269_pt1 | contig 36168 bp, 40 predicted proteins | sample S1_20metaG_FD_148668 | JGI IMG/M metagenome (GOLD analysis project Ga0196965, IMG submission 148668) | Soil microbial communities from Anza Borrego desert, Southern California, United States - S1_20 | ecosystem: Environmental > Terrestrial > Soil > Desert | place: USA: California | collected...
CCAGCGCTGGCTGATCGAGCTCGCCGCCGACCGCACGCCCTATATCGACCAGGCGACGTCGCTGAACCTGTTCATCCCGGCCGACGTCGACAAATGGGACCTTCTGATGCTCCACTACCGCGCCTGGGAGCTGGGCATCAAAAGCCTCTATTATTTGCGCTCCAAGTCGGTCCAGCGCGCCGGCTTCGCGGGCGGGGTCGAGGCCGACAACACGATCGACCCCAAGCAGATCGAGCTCGCCGCGACGACGGATTACGACGAGTGCCTGGCGTGCCAGTGACGCTTCCCGTCGCCCCAGCGAAGGCTGGGGCCCCAGTGGGTGAAAGGCTCCCGCGCACTTCACCCCACGGGATCCCGGCCTTCGCCGCGATGACGAGCTCTTTCTCTCCCCGCGCGGGGGGAGAAAGCCGCGCCTGGCTCCCTTCGGCGCGGCGCCTGGCGGGGGAGGGCGAGGCTGCGATGGCGCTTCCGCATGCGCTGCGTTCGGCGCCCGCTTCCCCCGCCTTTTACAGGAAGGACCTTGCCTGATGCCGGAGACGATCACCCTGGGCCACCTCCTGATGCTGCTCGGCCTCGTCGCCCTGCTCTACGCGCTCTGGCAGGCCTCGATCTTCCTCAAGCATGCCAGCGCCGGCCGCGGCACGCCGCAATATGCCCGCCGCCGCGACGGCCGCCGCTACGCGGTGTGGGGCCTGCTCGCCGCCCTGCTCCTGTTCGCGCTCGGCTGCCTGACGCCGCTAGGCGAGATGGCGATCGCGTGAGCGGCCGGCTCTTCCTCCAAACCCCCGGTGGCGGGGCATGAGCGCGGCAGTGCCACGCCGCCCCTGGCGCTCGCGGCTCATCTCCTTCCTGGTGCTCGTCGGATCTCTGGCCGCGTTTCATTTGATCTCCCGGGCGACCGGCTTCGGTGACTGGCTGAACGGCACGCCGGTCGCGATCCAGGTGGTCCGGGTGCTCGCGATCCTGTTCTTCGGCTTCTGCGGCCTCGCTCTCCTGTTCCTCCGCGACGAGGAGGATGGGCCGCGCCGGATCCGCGACTGGCTCTACGGCGGATTCGCCATCGCAATGGCCCTCCTCAACGCAATGCTGCTGATCGGCGGCGAAGACACAATCTCATTTTCCCGGGAGTAACCCTCATGCCCCTTCTCGAAGCCCGCAAGCAGTACAAGCCGTTCGAATATCCCTGGGCGTTCGAATTCTGGAAGCGCCAGCAGCAGATCCACTGGATGCCGGAGGAAGTGCCGCTCGGCGAGGATTGCCGCGACTGGGCGCAGAAGCTGACCGACCACGAGCGCTCTTTGCTCACCCAGATCTTCCGCTTCTTCACCCAGGCCGACGTCGAGGTTCAGGATTGCTACCACGACAAATATGGCCGCGTGTTCAAGCCGACCGAAGTGAAGATGATGCTGACCGCGTTCAGCAACATGGAGACCGTCCACATCGCCGCCTACTCGCACCTGCTCGACACGATCGGAATGCCGGAGAGCGAGTACTCCATGTTCCTCCAGTACAAGGAGATGAAGGACAAGCACGATTATCTCGCCACCTTCGGGGTCGACACGGACGAGGACATCGCCAAGACGCTCGCCATGTTCGGCGGCTTCACCGAGGGGCTTCAGCTCTTCGCCAGCTTCGCGATGCTGATGAACTTCCCGCGCTTCAACAAGATGAAGGGCATGGGCCAGATCGTCAGCTGGAGCGTCCGCGACGAGAGCCTCCACTGCGAGGGCATCACCCGCCTCTTCCACGCCTTCGTCAAGGAGCGGGATTGCTACACGCCCCAGGTCAAGAAGGAGATTCGCGAGGTCTGCCACCACACGGTCGAGCTCGAGGACGCCTTCATCGACCTCGCCTTCGAGATGGGCCCCGTGCCGGGCATGAGCCCCAAGGAGATCAAGCAGTACATCCGCTACATCGCCGACTGGCGCCTCAGCCAGCTCGGCCTCAAACCCATGTTCATGATCGACGACCACCCGCTGCCGTGGCTGGCGCCGCTCCTCAACGGCGTGGAGCACGCCAACTTCTTCGAGACGAGAGCGACGGAATATTCCAAGGCCGCGACGCGGGGAAACTGGGGCGAGGTGTGGGACAATTTCGACCGGCGGAAGTCGGCGAAGGCGGCGAACGACGGCGCCGGCGCTGCGGCGGCAGAAGGCGGGGACGACATGTTCACGCGGGCCGGGGTGGCGGCGGAGTAGATGTGCGCAAGATAGCCGCTGAAGAAGTTGAACGCCGGGGCGGTCACTGCGCTGGCTGCGGCCATGATCCCGGGACGGTAGATCGTCAGGGCTCATGGGTGGAGTGGGGCGGCCGTCTGTGGTGCCGTCAATGTGCTGAGGATGAAGGGCTCGAATAGGCCCTCCCCTTCAGGGGACGGGCTGGGGTGGGGGAGGTCTGGAGCAGATGCCCGTCGTCTTCCGCTGGAACGGCTGCCGCTTCCACTTCTTCTCGAACGAAGGCGATCCGCTCGAGCCGGTTCACGTCCACGTCTCCCGTGCCGGCGCGAAGGCCAAGTTCTGGCTGTCTCGGAAGTCGAACTCGCCTACAATCGCGGCTTCGACGCGCGCACGATCAAGCGCTTGCAGGATATCGTCGAGGAGCGCCGCCCGGAGCTTGAGGAAGCATGGAATGAGTTTTTCGCCTAGCCCCACCGCCGTCCGCTTCGACGATGCGCAAATGTGGGTCGAGCTCGATGACGGCCGCACCCTCGGCATCCCGCTCGTCTGGTTCCCCCGCCTGCTGCACGGATCGGCCGAGCAGCGCGAGACCTTCTTTCTCAGTCCGGACGGAATCCACTGGGAGGAGCTCGATGAGGACATCTCGATCGCCGGCCTCCTCGAAGGGCGGGGCGACATGACCCGGACGCGAGAGCGCGGGGCGTGACGGGGGAACTGGGCGAGGTCTGGGACAGTATAGGCACGGGTAATCAGTGACGGGGTAAACAGTGACAGTATACATTTACCCATCGCCTCCTGGCTCTGCTCGACCTGGCCTGTATCCGATTTTGGCGGACGCCTGACGCCCGGCTAGATCGGCACGATGCCGGCCGGTTCGACTACTGTCCTCAGGACCGCCGAATTCCGCCGCTGGCTGGCCTCGCTTCGGGACGAGCGCGCTCGGGCGCGCCTCCTCGCAAGCATCGATCGCCTATCCTTGGGCCATTTCGGTAACACCAAGTCGGTCGGCGGCGGAATTAGCGAGCTTCGGGTGGACTATGGCCCCGGCTACCGAGTCTATTTCGCCCGCAGTGGGGCACACCTGATCCTGCTGGCTTACGGCGGTGACAAATCGCGGCAGAAAGCCGATATTGCGCGTGCGCGTGAAATTGCCGCGCGATGGGAGCCCGAAAATGGGGATTGAGACGAGCCGCTGGGACACGGCCGAGTTTCTTGCCAGCCGCGAGGCGATTCTCGCTTATCTCGAAGCCGTATTCGAGGACGGCGATCCCGAGCTGATCGCGCTGGCGCTCAACAACGTGGCCCGGGCCAAGGGCCTCGCTCAGGACGTGCTGACGGCACAGAGCAATATCGCCTCGGTGATCGCTACTCTGAAGGCCCTCGGGCTCGAGCTCACTGCCAAAACGGCGTGAGCCTTGTTGGAGAGCATCGGCACTCGATGCTGGAGGCGTGGCATGAATATTTCGGCTAAGGTGGGCGACGAGCGCGTTGCCGACGTGCGCTTCGACTCCGAGCGGCTGATCGTCGACCTCGCCGACGGCCGCACGATCGCCGTCCCGCTCGCCTGGTATCCGCGCCTGCTCGACGCGACGCCGGCCCAGCGCTCGAACTGGACGAAAGCGGGCGGCGGCTTCGGAATCCATTGGCCGGACATCGACGAGGATCTGAGCGTCGCCGGCCTCCTGAGCGGAACGCCCGCGCCCGAGCCGAGGCGGCGCGCGGGGTCCTGACGGGCTGGCCGAACGGGCTGAAACTGTCGGCAGACGGTCTGCACCGGCCTCTGGCCGAAGCCGGAACGCTTGTGCGCGAAGCCGCCTGAGCGGGCGTGAGCTTCATCACGCTCGTGTCTCGCTCGACCCGCTAGGTTATGATCGTCCAGGCGCCGTGGGCGGTTCGCGTTCGGCCCGGCATTGATACGGCAGGAGAGCTGAGATGGAAATCGAAAGCACCAGGAACGAGACAGCCATGCTGCTCGGCGAGAAGGCTGGAGACGCTTCATACATTACCGACGAGTTGATCGGCGAGTTCGAGGGCGATTCAACCGAAGCCGACGTTGACGAAAGCGGAGTCCTCGGCAACCATGTCGTCCGGCGTCGGCAGACCGTGTACTGGAAGTCGGGTGAGCCCGGCTCCCCGGACTATGGCTGTCAAACGACGAGGCGGTGGCAGGCGTCCGCCTCGCGGGTCAGCGTGGAATATGAAGGTAACTGCAGCACAACGAACTACACCTACTGGCGCATTCGGAGAATCTGATCGCGATCGGCGGAAGGTGACCGCGCATCTGCTGCAGAAAAAGGGGCGATCCAGCCCAATCGCGCAATCGCCACTTGGACGGTCAGTATGTTTGACCGCGCAGGGCAAGCGTTAGCTCGGCGGCAGGGCGGCACGCCGGCTCCCGAAGTGAGGCGCCGCGCCTCTTCGTAATAGGAAATCGGACGGTAGTTTAGTTCCGCCTCTTATTCGGAGCCCGCCGCCGGCTGAGCCCACTCCCTCGCCGTCGCCTCCGTGCTTTCCGAAATTGCGGAGGGCGTGACGTCCTCCGGCTGGGCGCGGGCGCCTGAGAGCTTCGGAGCGGGCGCCTGCCAGGCGCGCAGATGCTGGCCGACCGTCTCGTAGAAGACCGGCACCGCCTTCTCGAGCTCGTCGATGAAGGTCTTGCGCTGGTCGAAGCGCCGGCCGAGGTCGGCGACCAGAAGCACCTCGAAGGCGACGACCTTGAGGCTTCCCTTGCCTTCCTCGATCTTCGACGGGTCCTCGCGCAGCTCGGCGAGGCGGAACTGAGTGGAGGGAGACGTCTTCGGCCACTGGCAGCGTATGTGCAGATTGCCCTCGGCGGCTTCCGGAATCTGCCGAAGCAGCCAGGTCAGGCGCGCCCGGCTCGACACTCGGTCCTCCGGCGCCCGCATCTTCATCGAGACCAGGACGCTCCGGCGCTGCAGGTCGACCCGCACGGCGATCGGGGCCGCGGCGTTCGGAACGTCGAACGTGGTGGTCAGGCAGTGATCTCCGCACAGCCCGGCGACATCGTCCTGGAACCGCACCTGGGGATCGGCGAGCGCGGCCCTCGTCAGCCGCTGGCCGACCTGCCTGCGCAGCTGGCGGCTGAGGATGAGGCAAAGGTCGCGGGATTCCTGCACCCACGCCTCGGCGACGTCCGCAATCTCCTTCGACGGCTGGAGCCTCCCGGCTGCCTGCACCTTGGTCACCACCTCGGGCCATGCCGCCGGCATCTGGGTGAAGCCCTGCACGCCCGCGCTCTCGTGGCTGATGAAGCGCAGGAACTCGCTGAGGATATAGGCCTGATCGTCATCGTCGACGTCGCGATTGACCGTCAGAAGATCGGCTTCGGTGAGGATGTGCATCCATGAGAAATGGAAGAGCTGCACGCCTTTATATTTCGCCATGTTGATGCGCAGTGGATGGTGCTGCGGGACCACCGAGAATTGGTTGGAAATGGTGATGACGGCATCGATCCGGTTCTGCTTGGCGAGATCGAGATAGCGTTCGAGCTGCTCCTGGGAGATTTCGACCTTGCCGACTTTCGCCTCGACCAGGGCTGTCCAGCGTCGCCCCCATGTATCCAGCACGAGCAGGCCGTCGGGCCGGCCCAAATCCGGTTGCCCTTTGGCGCATTTGAAGACGACTTCGGTGTAGGTGCGCAGTTGAGCCGTGGTGCCGACTTTCTGGCCGATGCTGGCCAGCAGGTTCGTACGAAGCTCCCGTACCGAAGCCAGCGTCGCCAGAAAGATAGAGAGCGTTCGCCCCTCCTTCGAAGTCTCCGCCAGGATGGGGAACAGGCGCGCCCGGTCGGCGCGTTCGATGCAATCTGGAAGGTTCGACATTGCAGCCCCCGGAAGGTCGTCTCGCGAGGCTTCAATATTATTTGCGAAACTTCAAGAAGATACGTGTTGGCGGGCGCGGGGGTGCGGAGCAGGCGCTTCAGGGCGGTGCCGCGGATGTTGCCGAGAGTGTTGAGGCCCTCGAAGGGTATCGCCAGCCAAAGTGCAGATACCCGCCGCGGCCCGTTGTCGGCTCATGCCAGATAGAGAGAAGCGCTTGTCTTGCCCGGTCCCCTCTCAGGACCGTCCACCTACGATTGTGATCTTGCCGCCGGCGACACCCGGAGCGGCGGCGGAACGACGGCGCCGGCGTCGGGACCCTCGTCCAGGAATCGTAGCCCCGCCGCCTCGTAGGCGCGGCGCAGGGCCTGGATCAGCTCGGGCGTCACGTCGCGGTGGTAGCGCTCGAATCGCAGCGCGGTCCGGCGGCTGACTCCGGCGGCGGCGGCGGCGTCCTCGAGCGACCATTCCAGAGCCGCCCGCGCCATCCGCGACTGGTCGGGCCGAAGCGCGGGACGTTCCAGTTCAACCCCCTTGAACATTGTGTTGGACGGTCAGTTACATTGACCGTCCAAAGCAAATCACCTACGCGGTGGCAGCACCTTCAGCGGGGGCGGGACAATTCCGCCTTTGTCCTCACCGGCATCGAGGAACCGTACGCCCGCCGCCTCGAGCGCCCGCCGGATCGCCACCATCTTCTCCACCTGCACGTCTCGCTGCTCGTTCTCCAGGCGGAAGATCGTCCGGTAGCTCACGCCGGCCGCCTTGGCCGTTTCGTCGAGCGACCATTGCAGCGCCGCCCGCGCCATCCGGCATTGAGCGGGCGTGAGCGTGTCGGCGGTCAGAACTTTCCCCCTTGACGAACTTCTTTGCGGTCAATATTCTTGACCGTCCAGAAGGAGACCCTCAGGCATGGCTGCCGGGACGCATAACCTGTCGCGCCGGGCGTTGCTAGGCGTGGGTGTCGGCGCTTGCGCTGTCGCCGGGAGCGGTCGTGGGGCGGCCGTCCCGCTTGCGCCTGTCTCGAGCCCGACCGGCAGCTCGTACGGTCGAAGCTGGGACCGCGCCGTTGCCGCCCTGCGGCGGGCGGAGGCTCGGGTCGCGGCTTTCGAGGCGGAGGAGGCGCTCCTGCCCTCGGAGCGGCGGGCGCTGGCGGGCGAGGCCTTGGAGGAAAGGTTCGAGCACCTCGACAAGCTCCCGCCTCGCGGCCGTTCGGCGGCTGCTCCGGCTTCCCGCCGCCGACCTGCCGGCCCTCGCGCTGAAGCTCGATATCGCCATCGCGGAGCAGGCTTGGGAGGACAGCGGGTCGGAGGACTGCCTGGAGCGCCTCAGGGACGATGCGAGGAGGCTGGCCGATGGCGGTTGATTATGTCTGCGAGAGCTGCGGCGGCGGCACGGTCACCCGGGATGCCTGGGCCGATTGGGACAGCGCGGCTCAGGACTGGGGGCTTGGCGCCGTCTTCGACCAGGCTTTCTGCCACGATTGCGAGGAGGAGACGAATCTGGTCGAGGTCGACCTAGTGACCCGCGAACCGACCGGCGGCTAGTACGCCTCGCCCTCACCGGATTCGCCATCTGGCTCGACCGCCAAGGCCGCCCGGCGCCTCGGCAGCCGCCCCTCCGCGATTGGAATAAGGCGGTCGCGCAGCGAATCGAGATGGTAATGGAAGCCCTGCCATCCTGCCCGCTTCGCACTTTCGCTCAGCGGCTTGCGCTGCAGGAAGAGCTCGGGAGTCTGGAGATCGGCGGAGAGATAGTGGATCGAGAAATGCTCGCCGGTCCGGGCGACGAGCACGAGGAAAAGCGGGAAGTAGATGCCCGACTCCATCCGCTCCCGCTGCGGCCCCCAGGCCGCACCGAGCAGCTTGGCGGGAGGGGTCCGCCCGTCCGCGCAGGTGTGAGCCTTCACCTGGGCGAGGTAGCCGCAGAAGTCGCAGATCACGTCCGCGCATTTGAAGTTCGTCGGAAGCGTCCTGAGAGTCGCGGACCGTTTGCACTTCGGGCAGGCGCAATGCCGGACGACCAGCCGTTCGCCCAGCGCCCCGAGGTCCTGCTTCGCCGTCGCCATCCGGTCGGTTGTAGAACGACCGGCGGGTCGGGCAGCCGTCGAAGAGAATGAATCGAAATATGCCGATCACCGATTTGCGCGGAGTATCGACGACCGGATCAATCCGACTGCCTCTGCATTTCCGGTGCCGGCACGTCAGGCACCCAGTGCTCACGCCCGAGCGGCGGCCCTTCTACGTCGTGCCTTCGCGCCTTCGTGCCTTCCCTTGAAATCGGGTGCCGGGGCCGCGGGCCGGAAGGCGACTACGGCCGCCCGAGCGCGAGGCGTCTCCGGCAGGGTTGCGCCGCCTGCCTTCGACCGGCCAGAAACCCCCGTTTCGGCGCTTTTTCCTCTGTCCTACAGCCCTCCGTCCGTTATACATGTTCCTGCTCCGTTCTTCTCGACCAGGAGCCGAGCATGACCGACCATGCCTCATTCCCGCCGCCCGGCGATCCACCGGACGAGCCCTCCGGCGAACGCGCGCCGCCCCTCCCCGCAATCCCCTTCGACCCGGTTCCGGTCCAGCCCCGCCGCGACGGCTGGACGGCGGCGAAGCAGCGGCGGTTCATCGAGGTGCTGGCCGAGACCGGGATCGTCCGGGTCGCGGCGGCGGCGGTGGGGATGAGCGAGGCTTCCGCGCACCGGCTCGCCCGCCGCCCGGACGCCGGCGCCTTCTGCACCGCCTGGGACGCGGCGCTTCGGATGGCGGCCCGTCCGGCGGCGGCCAAGCTCTACGAATATGCCCTCGACGGAATGACCGAGACGGTCTGGCGCGACGGCGAGATCGTCTACCGGCGGCGGCGGCCGTCGGAGAAGGCGCTGATCTTCCTCCTCTCCCGGCTCGATCCCGTGCATTTCGGCCGGCCGCCTCCCGCGACGGTGTGGGCCGACGGCGCCGGCGAGCTGATCGACACGGTCGCCGAGACGGCCGAGCTGTTCGACGGCTATCTCGAAAATCTGCGCGACCTGCCGCCGGACGAGCCGGAGGAAAAGGAATGCGAGGCCGGTCCGGAGCCGGACGATGGCTGATCCCTCGCGCGCGCGCGCGAATCCGGCTGACTTTCCTGACCTTCGTCCGGATCCGGACGGTCGCTCAGAACTTCAGCCTCAGCCCCACCATCGCCCGCTTGCTGATCTGGCCGCCGGGCATTCCGACGCTTTCCCCATAGGCCCGGATGACGGTGCCGGGGCCGATCCCCTTTTCGGCGAGAAGCGGGCGGGTCCGGAACTCGCGCTCCCATTTCGTGAAGTCGAAGACCCCGCCGGGGCGGCGGCCGCAGACGACGATGTCGGAGGCGCCGGCGGCGCCGGTCCGGCACGGGTCGGCGGGCTTCACCTCGGCGAGGTCGAAGTCGACCGGAAGCAGCCGCGGCCCGGGCGCCGGGGGAGCGGGCTGGAGGGCAAGAAGCAGGGCCAGGCTCATCTCACGCTCCTCTTTTCGGACCGCACCGCCATCCTCCCCGCTCATGAAGGCAAAGATAAGGCAGACGGCGCGGCGGCCCGGCGCGGGGCGGCGCCTTGGAACGGTCTGTGGCCGAGCCATCATCCGGGCGGATCTTGCCGTCGCCGCTTGAACGCGGCCGTGGCCGGCCTCTAGGGAGCGCCATGACCGATTTCTACCGCATCCGCCGCCTGCCGCCCTACGTCTTCGCCGAGGTCAACGCGATGAAGGCGGCGGCGCGGGCGCGGGGCGAGGACGTGGTCGATCTCGGCATGGGCAATCCGGACGGGGCGCCGCCGGCGCATGTCGTCGACAAGCTGGCCGAGGTGGCGCGCGATCCCAGGGCGCATCGTTATTCCGCATCGCGCGGAATCGCCGGGCTGAGGAAGGCGCAGGCGGCTTATTATCAGCGGCGGTTCGGGGTCGAGGCCGATCCGGAGCGGGAGGTGATCGTCACCCTGGGCTCGAAGGAGGGGCTGGCCAATCTCGCCCAGGCGATCACCGCCCCGGGCGACGTCGTGCTCGCGCCCAATCCGTCCTACCCGATCCACCAGTTCGGCTTCATCATCGCCGGCGCCTCGATCCGCTCGATTCCGGCGGCGCCGGGGCCGGACTTCTTCGACAGCCTCGAGCGGGCGGTGCGCTACACCGTGCCCAAGCCCAAATTGCTGGTGATCGGCTATCCGTCCAACCCGACCGCCTATACGGCGGACCTGGCCTTTTACGAGAGGGTCGTGGCTTTCGCGCGAGAGCATGATCTGTGGGTGATCAGCGACCTCGCTTATGCCGAAATCTATTTCGGCGACGCTCCGACGCCGTCCATCCTGCAGGTGCCCGGAGCGAAGGCGGTGGCGATCGAGTTCACCTCGATGTCGAAGACCTATTCGATGGCGGGCTGGCGGATGGGGTTCGCGGTCGGCAACCAAGAGCTGGTGGCGGCGCTGGGGCGGGTCAAATCCTATCTCGATTATGGCGCGTTCACGCCGATCCAGGCGGCGGCGACGGCGGCGCTCAACGGGCCCCAGGACATCGTCGAGGCCAACCGCCGGCTCTACAGGGCGAGGCGCGACTGCCTGGTCGAGAGCTTCGGCCGCGCGGGGTGGGAGATCCCGCCGCCGGAGGCGAGCATGTTCGCCTGGGCTCCGATCCCGGACGCCTTCCGGGCGCTCGGCTCGATGGAATTCGCCAAGCGGCTGCTCGCCGAGGCGCAGGTCGCGGTCAGCCCCGGAGTCGGCTTCGGCGAGGAAGGGGAGGGCTTCGTGAGGATCGCGCTCGTCGAGAACGAGCAGCGGATCCGGCAGGCGGCGCGGGGGGTGAAAAGGTTTCTGGGATAGCTTGCCTCGCCGTCTGGCGATGGGGAGGCAAGGCGTCCCCCTCAGTCGTTCGACGCCAGGACCGTGGAGACTCCGCGGTAGAGGGCGGTCGAGGTCAGCGCCCGAAGCGACTGCAGGTCGACGGTGAATTTCTCGTCAGCGGCGGTGCAGGGGCCGACGGCGGACTCGAGCCGGCCGACCGCCTCCGTCTCCGCCTGGCTGCCCGGCTCGCTCAGCGCGAGATCGCGGGCGGCGGCGGGGTTGCGGGCGACCACGCAGAGGGCGAAATCCTCGGACGTGTTGAGCGGCTCCAGCTTCGACAGCGCCGCCGCCAGCCGGCGGGCATCGGCGCGCTTCAGGTCGGACTGCAGATAATGTTCGGCGAGGCTCCCGACCACGCCGGAATATCGAAGGTCGATCTCCAGGCCGCGCATGCAGCTGCCGCTGTCGCTGACCCCGGCCATGGCGGATCGCATCTGCGCCTGGCTGAGATAGGGCAGCGCCAGAGTCTTGCGGGCCCAGTCGGGCCGCCTTTCGGCGAGGCAGGTGGAGAGCTTGCGAAGGTCGATCCGCTCCCTGACGCTATCGGGGCTCGGCTGGACCGGCGACGCCTGCGCCGGAACGGACGCGGCGCCGAGGGCGAGCAAAGCGATCACGTAATGCCTGGCCATAAGTCAATCTCCCGCTTCGATTTTTTCCGGAGCATGATGCGCGGTTTGGGGGTGAAACGAAAGAGCAAATCAGGCCGCCGGCTCCCCGGCCGCGGCCACGCGGGTGCCGTCCGCCTCGGGCGTGAACATCGAGCGATCGGAGAGCCAGCCCGCCGCCTGGTCGGAGAACATCCCGGAGAGGATGCCGATGCCGCCATAGGCGATCAGGTTCTGGGCGCTGCCCGAGGCGTTGGGGCCCGAGAGGACGGCGACTCCGCTGAACATCAGGACGAAGACTCCGAGCGCGATGAGGCCGCCGAGCAGGATCCGGCCGAAATAGGATGTGGTGCGGGTGAACCTGTAGCGGTTGTCGGGGTAGACGAAGAGGATGAGGGTGATGAGCAGGGCCCCGAACAGGCCGGAGACCGAGGCGAGGATGATCCCTGTCAAGGCGGGCGGAACGTAGACGAGCTGCCTGGCGAGCGGCCACCGGCTGTCCTCGAACACCTTCAGGACGGCGATGATGTCGCCCGAGCGGGCGGCGGCTTCGGTCTGCTTGTCGATGGCGTTGCGCTCGGCCTGGAGGAGGTCGAGGCGATCCTGGACGTCGTCGGCGTCGCGCTTCAGGCCGGCGACGTCGTCCAGCGATTTCTGGACGGCGCGCTGGCCGGCGAGGACGTCGGCGGCGACGGGCGGGATGGCGGGGTTCGCCTCGCCGCGCTCGGCCGCGCAATGCTGGGTCGCCACCGCCATGCTGACCAGCTCGGCCGGCGTGGGCGGAGTTTCCGGGGCGGGCGGCGCCGGGCAGCCGGCGGCGGTGAGGCGCGCCAGATCCTCGCCGAGGTCGGCCGCCTCGGCGGCGAGGTTGCGGTTGGCCGACTGCAGGCGGTCGTTGGCGGCGCGCAGCTGGGCCGTCGACTGCTTGATCGCCTCGCTATTCTCGCCGACGAGGTGCTTCAGATTGTCGCGGCCGAAATAATAGCGGACGGCGACGCTGTAATCGTAGCCGACCGCTTCCTTGGTGAGGGCGTCGTCGACCTTCTGCTGGGCGGTGGCGACGAGCAGGACGACGATGAAGGCGTAGGTGACGAGGATCGCGACGACGGTCTGGGCGGTCCAGTGCGCGACCTTCTTCGCCATCGTCGGAGGGTATTCGGGCGCTGCCTGCGCGGTGGCCATGTTTCTTCTCCCCCCGGAGCTTCGGCCATAAGCCTAAATCGCTTACGAAGGATTGTCGCCCCGTCATTGCGAGCGGAGCTTCGTCGCTGCGCTCCTCGCAAAGACGGCGGCCTAATCGTCCTTGCCGAGGATGTGGCGGACGATCTTCGTGCCGACGATCACGGTCCGGATGACGTCGACCCTGAAGCCGGTGGGCTGGCAGCCGACGACGCAGGTGCTGAAGCCCGCCTCGGCGCGCGGCATCTCGCCGGGGAGAGGTTCTCCGCGCTCGCCGGGCAGCCGCTCGACCGGGAGAGGGAGGCGGTCTGCGCCGCGGCGGCCGCAGACGACGATGTCGCCATTCTCCCGGTCGCGCGGGCAGGGCGCGGTGCCGACCGCCTCGCGCACGCCCCGCTGCTGAATGTCGATCGCCTTCTCGGCGGTGAGCGCCGGCTCCGGCGCAAGCGCGAAAGCGGGCGCGGCCGTTCCGAGCGGGAGGGCGGCGAGCAGCCGGAAGACATGGATCCGGGTCATTCCTCCTCCATCGCCGCCTTGACCGCGGTGTGGACCAGAAACAGCGCGATGCCGAGGATCGGCAGGCCGCCGCTGCATTGCTGGTTCGGGCCGACCGTGGTGCATTTCTGGTTGGTGAGGGCGAGGGACGCCTTGGGGTCGGAGGGCTCGCCGGCGACGCGGGCGCCCGGCTCGGGCTCGACCGGCAAGGGAAGGCGGTTGGGATCGGGGCCCTGGCGGCCGCAGACGACGATCTCGCCGGCGTCGCGGTCGCAGCCGAGGCTCAGGCTGGAGCGGAGCGAGGCCTGCTGGCGGGCGAGCGCTTCCTCCGCGGTCGCCGGAGGCGCGGCGGGCGCCTGGGCGGAAGCCAGAGCGATGGCCGCGGCCATCGCCAGTGAGAGCTTCGCCATAGCCTCGCCTCGTCATCGCCGCGCTCGCCGGCAAGCTGTTGGAGGAAAACGGCTTAATTATGACCTCGGAGGGGGCGTTGGCGCCGCGGCTCGACACGGCCGCGGCGCTCGCCTATCGCGCCGCTTTCTCAAGGAGGATGAGCGACAGATGGTGAGCGCAAGCCACGTTCTCGACCGGGTGCTGGTGCTGGAGATGGTGCGGGTGACCGAAGCCGCGGCGGTCGCCGCCTCGAAGCTGATCGGCCGCGGCGACGAGAAGGCGGCCGACCATGCCGCCGTCGAGGCGATGCGCGCGGCCCTCAACACGCTGGAGATGGACGGCACCGTCGTCATCGGCGAGGGCGAGCGCGACGAGGCGCCGATGCTCTATATCGGCGAGAAGGTCGGGGGGGCGCAGGGCAGCGGCCCGAAGATCGACATCGCGCTCGATCCGCTCGAAGGAACGACGATCACCGCCAAGGGGGCGCCCAATGCGCTCGCGGTCCTGGCCATCGCCGAGGAAGGCGGCCTGCTCAACGCGCCCGACGTCTATATGGAGAAGCTGGCGGTAGGGCCCGGCTATGCGGAAGGGGTGATCGACCTCAGCCGGTCGCCGACCGAGAATATCCGCTCGATCGCCGCCGCCAAGGGCGTCGATCCGTCCGAGATCATCGTCTGCGTGCTCGACCGGGAGCGGCACCTCGATCTGATCGCCGAGCTTCGCGGGCTGGGCTGCGGAATCGTCCTCATCCCCGACGGCGACGTCGCGGGGGTGATCGCGGTCACCGATCCGGACACGACGATCGACGTCTATATGGGCTCCGGCGGAGCGCCGGAGGGAGTGCTGGCGGCGGCGGCCCTGCGCTGCGTCGGCGGCCAGTTCCAGGGCCGGCTGATCTTCCGCAACGACGACGAGCGTGCCCGCGCCGACAAATGGGGGGTGACCGACCTCGACCGCATCTACAAGCTCGAGGACCTCGCCAAGGGCGACTGCATCTTCGCCGCGACCGGGGTGACGGACGGCTCGCTGCTCGAAGGGGTGAAAAGGCGCCGGAACGCGATCACGACCGAGAGCGTGGTGATGCGAGCGTCGACAGGCACGGTGCGCTGGGTGAGGGGCGAGCACCGGCACGAGCCGGGGATGAAGGCCTAGCCGTCTTCGCCGGAATGACGGATCAGCACAGGCTCAGCGGCGTCTCGTGCAGCGCGATGCTTGCCGGCAGGGTGCAGATCAAATCCCCGTCGGCCTGAACCGGCAGAGGCTCGTCCGCTTCGGCGGTCAAGGCCGTGCAGCTGAAGGCGGTCACCCCCGGCAGATCGTCCACCGGCCGGCCGCGCAACAAGGCGAAGGCGAAGCGGGCGAAGTCGCGGCGGCGGGCGGTGGCGAGCGCGACGACGTGGAGCAGGGGCTCGGCGCTGCTGGCGGCGGGGGCGAAGCTCCACGGGCCGGCGAAATAGCGGCCCTTGGCGACGTAGACGGCTTCGCAGGCGAGTGTTCCGCCGTCCCAGGTCAGCCGGATCGGTACACGGCGCCAGTCGCAAAGGTTGCGGGCGAACGCCCAGGCATAAGCGACCTTGCCCAAGCGCGCCTTGAGCGGAAGCGAGACCTCCGCGACGGCACGGCTGTCCGGCCCGACGCTGGCACAGGCGAGGAACACCGTGTCGTTGAGCGAGGCCGGGTGGAGAAGAGCGCCCTTGTCCTCGCCCAGCAGGCGCAGCGCATGGCTCGCCGGCTCGAGCGGGAAGAGCCGCTCGCGGTGGAGGAGGTTGACCGTCCCGGCCGGATAGACGCTGAACGGCAGCGCCCGGCCGCACCGGGCCAGTGCCAGCGCGACATGGCGGGCGGTGCCGTCGCCGCCGACCACGCAGACGTGGCTGGCGTCGCTCCCGATCTCGATGGCATGGCCGGGCCCGCATTCGGAAAGGATCACCGCCGCGCCCCGCGCCTCGAAGCCGGCCCTGAGCGCGGCGAGACGGCGCGGGCAGTGGCCGCCGGACGTGCGGTTGTAGAAGAGCTGGACGGTCGGGCTCGCCATTGCGCGCCTGTAGCATGGGAGGGCTAAGGGGCTATTAAGCACGGCGATGAGCGCCGCGGTCTTCTTCGCCGTCCTGTTCGCCGCCGCCCTCCACGCCGGCTGGAACGCCCTGGTCAAGACCGGCCTCGACCGTTTCTCGTCGATCCTGTTCCTCGGTATCGTGCAGGGCGGATTCGCGCTTCTGCTTCTCCCCTTCTTCGGGCTTCCGGCCCAGGCCGCCTGGCCGTGGGTGCTGGCGGGATCGGCGCTCCACAGCGGCTACAAGCTCGCGCTCATCCGCGCCTACGGCCATGGCGACCTCAGCCAGATCTATCCCCTTTCCCGGGGCACCGCGCCGCTCATAGTCGCCGTCGCGGGCGCGCTGTTCCTCGGCGAGACGATGGACCCGGCGAGTACCGCGGCGGTGATCGCGATCGGGGCGGGAATCATGCTGATGGCGGGCCGAGGCGGGCTCGGCAGGGCGGGCCTCTTCTGGGCGCTGGTCACGGCCGGCTTCACCGCCGCCTACACGCTGGCGGACGGAGTCGGCGCCAGGGTCGCCGGGTCCGCTTCCGCCTTCATCCTGACCATGATCTTCCTCGACGGCCTGATCATGCTCGCCTGGGGCCTCGCCGCCCGCGGGCGCGCCGGAATCGCGGCGATGCTTCCGGCGTGGCGGCCCGGAGCGGCGGCGGGCGCGATGTCGCTCGGGGCATACTGGATCGCGGTCTGGGCCTTCACGAAGGCGCCGCTGGCGACCGTCGCCGCGTTGCGCGAGACCAGCGTCCTGTTCGCGATGCTGATCGCCGTCTTCTTCCTGAAGGAGAGGGCGACCGCGCGGCGCTGGGCGGCGGCCGCACTCGTCCTGGCGGGCGTAGTGCTGATGCGGGTGTAGGGCCGCCCCGCCCCTTTGGGGCAGAGCGGCGGCGGCCCATCCCGCGCGCAGCGTTCAGCGCGGGAGCGAGACGGCGTCGGTGACGTGGATGACGCCATTGGACTGGAAGACGTCGGCCTGGGTGACGGTGGCGCGGCCGCCCTTGGCGTCGGTCAGGACCACCTTGCCGCCCATCAGCCGGGCGGTCAGCGTCTCGCCCTGGACGGTGGTGAGCTTCGCCATGCCGCGGCCGGCCTTGATCCTGCCGATCAGCTGCGCGGCGCTGACCCGGCCGGGAACGACATGATAGGTGAGCACCGACTGAAGCATCGGCTTGTTCTCCGGCTTGAGCAGAGTGTCGACCGTGCCGGCCGGTAGCCTCGCGAAGGCGGCGTTGGTGGGAGCGAAGACGGTGAACGGGCCGGCGCCGGAAAGCGTCTCGGCGAGGCCGGCCGCCTGGACGGCGGCGACGAGCGTGGTGTGCGCCTTCGACTGGGCGGCATTCTCGACGATAGTGCGCGACGGGTACATGGCGGCCCCGCCGACCATCGGCGTCTTGGCCGCGGCGAGAGTGGATGGCGCGGCGGCCAGGGCGAGGAGGGCGGCGGCGACGGGGGTGAAGCGGGGCATGGGGAGACCTCTTTGACACTGGGGAGGTCCAGCGAACTAGGCGCGGCCGGGCTCGGCGGCGATACGGACCTAGTGCCGTAGCCTCCCCGGCCTCGCCGCGGAGACGCGGTGGGGAAGGGGACCATGCGAAGCATGGTGGAGGGTCCTTCGATACGCCGCTTCGACTTCGCTCAGCGGCTACTCAGGATGAGCGGAGAGCATGATCCCAACCGCTCATCCTGAGTAGGGACTGAGCCTGGCGAAGGCCCGTATCGAAGGACCCCTCCACAACCCTTCGCCTGGTCCCCCTCCCGTTCCAAGGCAGGGGGGATTTTTAGAGGCCGGCCTCGACCGCCAGCCTGATGGCGTCGGCGGTAGTTTTCACGCCGAGCTTTTCGAGCAGAAGGGCTCGGTGCATCTTTATCGTCTTTTCGGATAGGCCGAGGTGCCAGGCGATCTGCTTGTTGCGCTGACCCGCGGCCATTTCCTTCAGCACCTCGCGCTGGCGCCGCGGGAGGGTCGCGGCGAGGTGGGAGGCGCGCTGCTGGCGAAGGGCCAGCGGCGCTCCCGCTCCGGAATCGGCTTCGACCTGCGAGCCAAGGAACCAGGCGACCTCGCCGTCGGCGCCGAACAGGGGCGCGATCAGGACGGCGTTGCGGAAGGGGGTGCCGTCCTTCCTGTAGTTGAGCAGTTCGGTGATTGACGGGCGCAGGCTCCGCAAGGCCTCGCGGATCCGCTCGGTAAGCCAGGGCTCGGTGTTCGGACCGGCGAGGAAGCGGCAATTGCGGCCGACAATCTCCCGCTCCTCATAGCCGGTGAGCGCGCAGAAGGCGGCGTTGGCGGCGACGATCGGATTGTCCGGAAGCCTCGGGTTGCTGAGCACGGTGGCGATCGGGCTCAGGCGGATCGAATCTGCCAGCGCCTGCTCTTCCCGTGCCGTTTCGTCGCCTGTCATGGCGCCAGGATAGCGAAATCAGATGTGGATAGAAGCGAGAAGGGCGATTCACGCCGGACTCGCAATGGTCTAGGGTGCGGCCCACGATGCTCACCCCCGCTCATGTCTGCGGAGTCTCGCGCTCCATCCTTGGCCAGCCCTGGCGCTGGCGGGGGTCGGCGGCGGACGGGCATGACGAAGCCTTCCAGCCCGACGATCTGATCGACCAGCTGCTGATGGCCCGGGGGGTCGCGCGCGAGGCGCTGGAGCGCCATCGGCTGCCGACCCTGCGCGGCTTCATGCCCAATCCGTCGCTGTTCCGCGACATGGACAAGGCGGCGGAGCGGCTCGCGGACGCGGTTCAGGCGGGCGAGGCGGTGACCGTGTTCGGCGATTACGACGTCGACGGAGCGACTTCGGCCGCCTTGCTGGTGCGGCTGCTGCGCGGTCTCGGATCGGAGCCCCGGGCCTATATCCCGGACCGGCTGATGGAGGGCTACGGGCCTTCGGGCGAGGCCCTGGTGCGCCTCGCCGAAGAAGGCGCCCGGCTGATCGTCACCGTCGATTGCGGCGCCCAGGCGTTCGAGGCGCTGGCGATGGCGCGCTCGGCCGGAGTCGACGTCATCGTCGTCGACCATCATAAATGCTCGAGCGCGCTCCCCCTGGCGCTGGCGCTGGTCAACCCGAACCGGCTCGACGAGGCGGCGGAGGCGGCGGCGCACGGCCATCTCGCCGCGGTCGGAGTCTGCTTCCTGCTCGGAGCGGCGACCCTGCGCGTGCTTCGCGGCCGCGGCTTCTTCGCCGGGCGGGAGGAGCCGAAGCTGATCGAGCTGCTGGATCTGGTGGCGCTGGGAACGGTGGCCGATGTCGCGCAGTTGAAGGGCCTCAATCGCGCCTTCGTCACCCAGGGGCTGAAGGTGATGGCGCAGCGGCGCAATGCCGGCCTCGCCGCCTTGATCGGCGCGGCGCGGCTGACCCGGGCGCCGACCTGCACCGATCTCGGCTGGGCGCTGGGCCCGCGCATCAACGCCGGCGGCCGGGTCGGCAAATCGGACCTCGGGGTTCGGCTGCTCACCACCGACGACCCGGTGGAGGCGCAGGCTATCGCCGTGGAGCTCGACCGGCTCAACGAGGAGCGGCGGGCGATCGAGTCGATCGTCTGCGAGGCCGCCGAAAGCCTGTGCGGCAGCCAGGGGAATCGCGCCGTGATCGTCGCCTCCGGCGAAGGCTGGCATCCGGGGGTGATCGGCATCGTCTCCGGCCGGCTGAAGGAGAAATTCGGCCGGCCGGCGATCGTCGTCGCTCTGGGCGAGGACGGGCTCGGCAAGGGATCGGGACGCTCGATCGGCGGAGTCGATCTCGGTGCGGCCGTGATGGCGGCCAGGGATCTCGGACTGCTCGTCGCCGGCGGCGGCCATGCCATGGCGGCGGGGCTCACCGTCGAGCGCGGCAAGATCGAGGCGCTGGGCGAATTCCTCGACGAAAGGCTCTCGGCCGACGTCGCCAGAAGCCGCGACGACCGAGCCCTGCTGCTCGACGCGGTGCTGGCGCCGGGCGGGGTCTGCCCCGATCTGTGCGACGCGCTGGAGGCGGGCGGACCCTATGGCGCGGGCTGGCCGGCGCCGCGGGTGGCGGCGGGGCCGGTCCGGGTGATCAAGGCGGACGTGGTCGGCAGCGGTCATTTGCGGCTGATCGTCGCCGGCGACGACGGCCGGCGGATCAAGGCGATCGCCTTCCGGATGGCCGACGGGCCATTGGGCGAAGCGATGCTCGCCGCGCCGCCGCACCGGAAGCTGTGGGTCGCCGGCCGAGTCAAGAAGGACGAATGGGGCGATCGAATCGCCGCCGAGCTTCACCTCGATGACGCCGCCTGGGCCGATTGACTCGAAGCCGGAAGGCGAGCGCTCGGACGCGCGGCGCCCCGCCTCTGCCTAGCCCAGCTCGATCTCGATGACGGGTCCGTCTTCTGCCGTCGTATCTATGCCCCACGCGCCCATGATCTGCTGGACCTTGTCGTAAAGGCTCTGACGGTCAGCGAGCTCGATGTTCATGAACCAGGAATCCCGCTCGCGACGGGCGGGCGCCGTGAACGAGGAGGTCGTCACGACGATGCCCAGTCGGGCACCGAAGCGCGGCATCACGCCGGCAAGCTCCCGCAGCGGTCTTGCCGAGATGGTGTTGCCCGAAGCCTTGCATTGAATGGCTGTGCGAACCTCCCCGTTCGATGGCGACTTCGAGATCGCAATGAGGTCGACTCCTCCATCCTGCTCGTTCCATCTTCCCATCGATTCAACAGAGAATCCGAGGTTTCGATAAATCGACTTGACGGCTCCCTCGAACTGCCGGGGATTCAGCTGCCTGATCGTGTCGGAGGAGATGGACAGATAATCGATGAGCTCGCGTTCTCCGCTCCGCAGCGGGAACTCCACGATCCGACGGTCGTCCTCGGTGATTCCCGCCGGCTCCGGAAGCGCGATGACCTTTCGGGTCCGCTCAGGGAGATGTTAATGTCGTCAAGGGGAACCCAGTTGACAATGCTCCCGTCCGCCGACGCCAGGAGATAGGCCCAATTCTCACACCTTTCCGAAGCGCCGCCGACATATTCGGCCGACAGGATGACGCCGTCCCTGTCGTAGAATCCCGAGTTGCGCCCGCCCACGATCGTGGAGCCCGGCCGCAACGGATGGGCCACGGCACTCCCAAGGCCGCGCAATTTTACTTACTTCATCCTGGCCGAGGGGTCTGTGACCCGCTTCGGCGCCAAAAGCACGTAGCCGCTCGCGATGATCGTCCCGGCGACCGACACCCCTACGATCGGACGACGGTCTCCCTCATCGGGCGAAGGGCCCAGGGTCAACAGGCTGCCGCGGCGAAGCGCCGCTTCGGTCGCCTGATCGACCTCGTTCAGCACCAGAAAATAAGGGTCATGTGCGCCCAGTCGAAGCGGGCTGCGGGACCTCATGATCCGTAACCCATCCTTCGATTTCGTCGGCCATCGCGACCTCGACATGATCGGGGCCAGGCAAATGCCCCTTCGGCTTTGATCCCCTACCTGGCGCAGGTTTTCAGGGCGGTCTCCCGGCCAGGGCCGAGAGAAGCGCCGCCGCTCAGGCCCACGCCGATTGACGCGGCGCACGGCGCCACTTAAGGCCCGGCGCTGCCGCCCATGGCCCCATCGTCTAGCGGTCTAGGACGTCGCCCTTTCACGGCGAAAACACGGGTTCGAGTCCCGTTGGGGTCACCACGGCGCCGAAAAGCCAAGGCTTTCAGAAAGCTGGCCGGAAATCAGTAGCTTCCATGATTCAGCATGAGCGCACAGCGCGGCAGGATTTCCGCGAAATCCACGTACGGGGCGGTCTCTACATTGGCTGTCCGAGCGAGCGTCGAGGCGACAGCAGGCGCTTGAACGCATAGCGGCTCTCGACGTCCTCGATGTCGCCCCAGCAGGTGGTCACGATCAGCCCGGTGAGCGCTCCCGGCGAATCGGCCGGACCGGCCATCCGCAGCGCCTCGGCGCTCACCCGCAGCGCCATCCGCGCGGCGCGCGCGAAGCGGGCGGACAGCGAAGAGTTGAGCGCGTAGGCGTTCTTGCCGTGCGGCGCGCTTCCGTCAGGTATGGTTCCAAGCGCTTGGCGTCCCGCGGGGAGAAGGCGAAGGAGCTCGGGATAGTCGGCCGCGACCGAACAGCTCACCCCATTCCACAAATGGCCACCGGGCGGCGGGTGGTCAGGCAGAAACAAGGTTCACACCATTTCCTCAAACGGCCGGACGGCCGCCCCCCGCCCGGGTCCAGCAGCAGGGCGGAAACGTCAAGGCCCGCGGCATGGCGAAAAGCCGGCCGCGGGCCACTCAGTCTGTCCTCGAAGTGCGGCGATGCAAGGCCGAGTGGTCTGCCCGGCCGAGCACGCCCCAGAAGCTACTTGCCTTTAGTGCTAGTGCTTTTGTTATTTTTAGCGAGCCCGAGGAACGCGCTGATCACTCGAGCGACCTGATTGTCGTGGTCCATGAGGAAGTGGTCGGCACCGGGAATCCAGACCATCGACGCATTGGGAATGGACCTCGCGGTCCGGGCCACGTTCGACGCCAAATTGCTCTTCGTGCCGCCGATGACGAGCGTGGGAACGCGAATCTCGCCGAGACGTGCTTCGGTGAGGTCCGAATTGGCGCGCGCCCTGAACTCGCCGAGGAGAGAAGCCGGATTATTGCCGTAATAATCCATGGCGACCTTCACGCCCCGGCTAAGCTGCTGCTCGGAGATTTTCGGATTGGCGAATTTGAAAGTCATGCGCAGAGCGCCTTCCATATCGCCCTGCTCCAGGGCGCGGATGCGACGCTCATAGACTTCCTTGTCGATGAAGAAGGCCGGTTCGACGAGGATCAGCGCCGACACGCGCGAGGGCTCGGAAAGAGCCGCCTGGGCCGCGACTGCGGCAAAGTGCGAATAGCCGAGCAATGTCGGGTTTGTGGCGCCAATCGATTCGGCGACGCTGAACATGTCCTGGGTGTAGGAACCGATGGTATACTGCTGAACGTCATCGGGCTTGTCGCTGCCGCCAGTGCCACGCAGATCAACGAGCACTGCCGAAGTTCCCATCGACGGATCGCCAAGCGCCATCATAAACTCGGTTTCCGCACCGCATGCCGCCGCGATCATTGCCGAGTCGACGGAGGACGCGGCCAGTTGCGTTCCAACGCTTCTATAGGCGATCGAAATGTCGTTTGTCTTGGCAAACTGCGCTTTTGTGCGGGGCATCGGACTCTCCACTTTCAAATTACCACGATAATTTTCATTCGCTCACTCACCCCGAGTCGTAACCGGGGTGTCAAGCTAGTAAGCGACAGTATCATAGCTTGATCATAGCTTGCGTTGGTACGCCAACCGCAAATAGCACTTTCTTCGAGCCAAGGAAACTACTGGGCATCCACAGTTCGACATGCTGTCGACACGGTCTGTCCTGTCCTTAATCCCCAAGGGGATAGTCCGCTGTAGCTAAACCGCGATGAACAGAGTAAGATAAGCCTTGGCGATTGGGAAAGACGTTATCTTTGAAACGCATAAAGCTCCTCTTCATCATAGACGGCGCCCCCTTCGACCTCGTCCAGTCGTTGATGATCGGGGTAAGCTGCCCAGCCTGAAGTCGCTGGCGAATCGGGGCACGTTCGGCTCGCTTCGATCCACCGTGCCGCCGCACACGGCGCCCGCTGGACTTCGATCTTCACCGGAGTGACGCCCGGCACCCATGGCATCTACCAGTTCTGGCAGCTAGAGGCCGAGCTGCCTGCCGATGCGCGGGTCGAGGACGTCGGCGGCACTCTGCTCGCGCTGGCCGGCGCGCCGCTTTCGCACGACATCGAGGGCCGGGTCCTCGGCGGCATCGCCGAGACGCTGCCGCGGGTCGCGACGCGGCGGATCGCCCGCGACGAGCGCCCGCGCCGCCGGGGATTTCGCCGTCGTTGCCGAACGCCACCTGGCCTCGCTCGGCTATCTGTAAGGGAGCGAAGGGAAGATAATTGGGGTCACGGTCCCCGCGCTCCTCGCCGCCTGCCCGCCGGTGCCGGGCGTCACGGTCGGTGAAGCCGCGTGGCCGAGCATGTCGTCACTCGCCGGAGCCCTGTGCGCGGCCGACGAGGGAATGGCCGGCGAGGATCTGGGCCGGGCGCTCGGCGACGCCGCCCGAATCCTCGATCGGAGCTGAGGAGCGGACTTCCAGCCGCTTCGAGCGGTCCATTCGAACGATCGCGTCGGCGGTCCTCAGGCACAGAGCGACGATCGTCAGGGTCGGATTGGCGGTGGCGATCGTCGGGAAAGTGCTGCTCCCGACGAGGAAGAGGTTCGGATGGTCCCAGCTTCGCTGCAGGCCGTCCACCACCGACGTTGCCGGCCCGTCGCCCATCCGGCAGGTACCCGCAATGTGGCCCGCGCCGAAATAGCGGATCGTCCGCGAACCGCCGTCGGGCAGCGGGACGCTGGTCGAAGTCGGGCAGGATTCGGCGTGGCGGGTGAACTGCCGCGCTCCCAGATGCTCGAAGATGCGGTCCGCGACCGCCACGGCGGCGCCGAAGCCCGCCCGAGTGTAGGTGCAGAAATCATAGCGGATTTCGGGCCGCGGCAGGCCGAACCGGTCGGTGGCCCGCGCGAGCGTGACCCGGTTTTCCGAATTGGGGGCCTGTTCGAGCTCCAGGCTGAAATGGAACTGGCGGGTCAGCACGTCCCGGAGCTTCGCCGCCAGAGCCTCCCCGGAGAGCGCCATCCGCTCGGGGTTCAGGCCGGTGACGTTGGATCCGGTGACGAAGTCGACGGTGGTGGTGTCCGGATCCCCCATCGGGAAGTTCCAGCCGACATTGCCCATTTCGATCCGGAAGGCGGCGCGTTCGCGCCGGAAGGGGCCGTCGCGGAACGTCTCTATTCCGGACGTCGCCAGCGGCCCGCGATAGGGATAGATGCGCTTCGGCATCAGCCCCCAGGTGACGAACATCGGGTGATCCATCAGATTGCGCCCGACGAGACCGCTCGAATTGGCGACTCCTTCATCGGGATTGCCGTCGCCGCGCGACAGGAGGAGCAGCCGAGCCGTTTCGACCGCGTTCGCGGCGACGATGACGTAGCGGGCACGGACCTCGCCGCGGCGGACGGGCTGGCCGTCGCCCGCGGCATATTGATGGTAATGAACGGCCGCGACATGCCCCGCCTCGTCAAGCGCGAGGCGCGAGGCGACGGTCCGGGTCCACAAGGACACGGCGCCGGTGGCGAGCGCCTCCTCGAGGGTCCGCAGCGGATCGTAGCGGGAGCGGGAGGGGCAGATGGGAATGCAGCTCGTGCTTCCCCGGCACGGATTGCGGTCGAACCAGGGTTGCGACGCCTGCGCCGAGGGAGTGCGGGTCACCGTGACCCGGCGGCCTTCGATCTCGAGCCCGCGAAGGCCGTCGGCGATCACCCCGTCGGCGAAGGAGGCGGGCAGGGGAGGCATCGGATAGCGGTAGCCCTCGCTAAACCGGAGGCCGTGATAGCTTTGTTGGCCGACGTCGGCGGAGACGCCGATCGTCTGCTCGGCCAAATCGTACCAGGGGCTGAGATCGTCATAGCGGATCGGCCAGTCGACCAGCCGCCCATAGGTCTGGCGCATCGTGAAATCGGACGGGAGCATGCGCAGCGAAATTCCCATCCACGAGCGGGCGGTGCCGCCCTTTACCCGCTCATAGCAGCTGGCGAAGGGCAGGCGCCCGCTCTGGACGTAATAGCTGCGTTCGGGATCGCGCCAGGTCCCCTCCGCCAGGCAGGAAATGACGGGACGGGGCGCGAAAGCCTGGGCCGGATCCGAGAGTCGGCCTTCCGAGTCCTCGAAGGCCGGCGCGAAGAGCGCCGAGGGGATTCGGAGCGTCGCCCGATGGTAGATATCGACCGCCTCCTCATTCGATTCCAGGGCGTCCTCGCCCGCCTCGAGGATCAGCACCTTGAGGCCGGCGCGGCCGAGCTGCCGCGCGATCACCGCCCCGGAAATGCCGGAGCCGACGACCACGGCGTCGTACCGGGTGCCGCCTTCCTCCGCGCCGTTCGTCATTCGGGAGGCAGCGGGAGCGGCTCCCGATCCCATCCGAAGGGCTCCGGCGCCGGCACCCCCATCGGGGTGGCGCCGATCATCGGCCACACCAGTGACCCGCGATACGCCTCGGCGCTGATCACGACCGAACGCGGTGGCGCTCCGTCGCTCGCGGCGCGCAGCGCGGCGGGCTCGAACCACCGGCCGAGCAGCCAGGCGAGCGCGATCGACCGGCCAAGCCACTGCGCCTCCTCAGGAAGACGACGCAGCCGGCCCTCGAACTCGCCGGCCGATGCACTCGCCGTCGCGGCCTCGGTGAGCATCGCCAGCGGGCCGGCCCCCGCCCGGCGCGCCCAATCCAGATAGGTGGCTGCGAGGCCGGCGCTGTCGCCCTGGTCCGGAAGGAGGGAGCGGTCGGCGCCCACCAACAGGCGCGAGAGCCCGGCGAACGCCTCGATCTCCGCGAGGCTGGGTGGCACCGCGGTCACGGCAGCACGCCGTCCGCCGGCAGGGCGCCGATGGCTTGCGGGAAATCGAACAGCCGGCACGGGTCCCAGCGCGTCTTCACCTCGACGAGGCGCGGGTAATTGGCGCCATAATAAGCGCGCTGCCAATCCGTGAGCAGGGGATCGAGATAGTTCACATAGGCACCGCTGAAATGGGGTCGAAGCGCCTCGAAGAAATCATAGGCCCAGCCTATCATCGCCTCATCGTCCTCCTCCTCCCGCCAGACCGCCTTCACCTCGAGCACGTAGGCGGCGTCGCGGTGGGCGAAAGCCGTCGCGGCGCCGGGCGTGCACGCGACGCGGCCGCCGGAATGAGTCCATACGACGAAACTGTCGGCCGACGGGGAGCGGGAGAGATGATCGGCGATCACCGCCGCGACCTCCGCCGTGAAGCCGCCCGCCCGCATCGTGCCGGAGCGAATATAGGCACGGGCGCCGTTGAGCGCCGTCCGGCCGCCCATGCGCGCCTGGTTGCGCGCCAGGGTCGATTCGCGAATGTCGATCCCGCTACAGCCCAGCGCCCGGAGCGGCTTCAGGCAGGCGTCCAGGCCGGCGCGCCTGCCATTATGGACGATCGTGATCAGCAGCGCCTGCCCCGTGGCTTCCCCGTCCGGGCCTCGCGCCCCCGCATTCCAGCGGCCGTAGGCCGCGGTGGCCGCGGGGAGTGAGCAAGCCCATGAGTCGTACAATTCCATCATCGCGGCGATCGCCGGGCCTTCGAACTGGACGTCGGCGAACGAGAGCAAATCCTCGTACGGCCGATGGAGCCTGACGGTCGCCTCGGTGACGATGCCGAAATTACCGCCGCCGCCGCCCCGGCACGCCCAGAACAGATCGGCGTTCCTGGTCTCGGATGCCGAAACCTCCTCCCCGTCGCAGTCGATCATGGTGAGCGATTCGAGGCTGTCGGCGCCCAGGCCGTAGGACCGTGAAAGGAAGCTGAAGCCGCCCCCCAGCAGGAAGCCGACCACTCCGACATCGCTGCACGCCCCGCCGACCGGAACGTAGGGGCTGCCGGCCTCCTCGAGCGCCCTGTAGACATGGCTCCAGCGGGCACCGCCGCCGATGCTGAGGCGGGACCCGTCGCCGAGCGGCCGCACCCAGTCGAACGACGACATGTCCAGAACGATCTCGCCCGCGGTCACGCAATGGCCGGCGGCGCCGTGACCGCCGCCCCTGACGGCTATCCGGCAGCCGGCCCGCTTCGCCATCCCGACAGCCAGCTTCACGTCGAGCAGGGTCGAGGGCACAAGCAACTGCCGCGGCTCGGCCGAGACCCGGCCGTTGTCGATCCGCAGCCGGTCGGCATATCCCGCGTCGCCGGGGCGCAGCGACAGGCCGCTGAAGCCCGAATCGACGGGCATGGCCTCCCGAACCCTCCGGACGCCGCGGCCCGAAACGTCGGGCTCTTCTCTATACGCAACGCCCGACACGGGGCCCTCCTATTCGTCGAAGCCCTTGTTGATTTCCAGGAGCGTGCCGACCGGGTCCCGATATTGGGCTGCGCGAACGCCCCACTCCTCCCGATCGGTCGGAGGGATGATCGCGGTGACGGCGAGGCGCTCATCCTCCTTGTCGACCGATTCGTCGGCCTTCAGGATCAGCATGAAGGAATCGCTGGGGCCGGCTTCGCCCCCTTCTTCCTCGAGCAGCGACATCATCAGCTCATTCTGGAACAACGAGATCGTGACGCCCTCCGCCGCTGCGAAGTCGGCATAGGGTCCATGCTCGTCGCCCCACAGAACCTTGAAGCCGAGCACGTCGCGATAGAAAGCGAAGGCGGCGGGGTAATCCGACACAAGCAAGCGGATCGATCTAAGTGTCGCCATCGTCATCCTTTCCGGCGGTGGGGGTGGTGGCGCTCATGCGGCGAGCCTCCGCGACTCCAGTACCTCTCCGACGCAGGCGGCGAGCGCATCGAGCACCTCCGGCTCGGCCAGAAGGACCGAGTGGTGGAACCAGATGACGTGGGTCGACGCCCGGTCCGCGACGGGCATCTTCACTCTGGAATAATCCGGGAAGGAGAGGTCGGAGCGGCCTTGCACGGCCTTCAGCTGATCCGGCGTGAACATTCCGGTCTTGTGGACCGGAGGGAAGCATCTGAAGGCGGGAATGCCCAGGCCGCGCAGCTCCGCCGCGCAGGCGCCGGCATCGAACGGACGGCCGCTGGAGCGGTCGATCCAGTACATCGCCATGTAATGGGAATGGAGCGTCGTTCGCGGATCGCGCCGGAGGGGGACGATGTCGCCCTGCCGTGCCATCGCCGAGTCGAGCCTCGCGGCGCCCGCCTCGCGCCGCTCGAGCTGCCCGGGAAGGCGGGCGAGCTGCGCCCGAAGCAGGGCCGCGGAGAATTCGGTCGGCCGCCAGTTGCCGGCGATCTCGCGATGCTCATAGTCGGTGTCGCCCTCGGGGCGGCCGCAGGAATGAAGCAGGAAGGTGCGGGCTGCGAGATCGTCGCGGTTGGTCACGACGGCGCCGCCTTCGCCCGACGTCATCAGCTTTCCGTTCTGGAAGCTGAAGATCGCAACGTCGCCAAAGCCGCCGAGCGGCCGGCCGCGCCAGCGGGCGCCGTGCGCGTGGGCGGCATCCTCGATCACGAACAGGCCGTGCCGCCTCGAGATTTCGAGCACCGAATCGAGATCGCAAGCCTGGCCCGCCATGTGGACGGGGACCACCGCCTTCGTCCGGCGGGTGATCTTCGCCTCCATGTCCGCGGGATCGATGCAGAGCGTCTCGGCGGTGACGTCGACGGGAATCGGGCAGCCGCCGAGCCGGAGCACGGCCGAGGCGGTGGCTATGAACGTGCAGGCGGGCACCAGCACTTCGTCCCCCGGAAGAATTCCACCGAGCTGCAGCGCTATTTCCAAAGCGCCGGCTCCGCTCGAAGTCAGTCGAACGTGCGAAACTCCCAGGAACTCAGCGAATTCCGACTCGAAACTGTTACTCTCTTGTCCGCTTCCGCGCCACCAGCTTTGGCTCGACAGCGCCCGCTGAAGCCCCTCCATCTCCGTATGATCGTAAACCGGCCATTTCGGAAGTAGCGTTCGGAAGTCTAGATCATTGTGCATTTCTCAGATCCACGTCAATCACTCCCCAGGCCTTGAGATCATATCTTCGTCAACCCTGGCCGGCGTCAGGTCTGAGATAGCTTGGGTTGTAACTTGCAAAAAATGCGCTGCAAAGCGAATTTCGACTTCCCTTGCCGCCACGGGCATCTCTTCCAGGTCGCGGGCAAATTCCTCAAGCAACCGGCCAAATGCCTCGATCTGCAAGTCCGGACCGATCGGAAACCGGGCCTCCTCGACCACCCGCCCGTCCAGATCAGCCAGCCGGCAGGAGCAGCACGAGCGAAGGGCCGCGCCGGAGAAGCCGAACAGCCCTTCGAGGCTGAGCGTCCCACTCTCACCCTCGACGACGATCCCGGTCCGGTCCCCGGACCCGTCGCCACTCCAGGCCACGTCCAGATCCACCCGGGTCCCGCCGACGCGGGCGGCAAGCACGACTTCGCTGGGGACGGCGCATCGCAAGGCATCATCGCCGCCATACCAGTCTGCGGCCGCGCCCTGGGCCGTGGCCGCGCGGGCCTGCTCGACCCGGCATTCGCCCTCGGGAAAGCCGAGGATCGCCCCGGCCAGATCGATCATATGATAGCCCAGATCGGGAAGAACGCCGGTCCACCCGCCGGACGGGAGAAGATGCCAGGCCTTGGCGGGGATGCCGCGGGCCCGCCGCCACACGAGCCGGATTCGCCGGACGGCGCCCAGGCGGGGGACCCGCTGCAGCAGCCAGAGCGTGTCGGCGCGGTGGCGGCACACGGCTCCGGATTTGAGGAGGATCCCGGTGGCGCGGCTGGCGCGGCAAAGCGCTTCGGCCTGATCGACGGCGATGCAGACCGGCTTTTCCACGAGGCAGTGGCGGCCGAGAGCGCTGAGCCGCAAGGCGAGATCGAGGTGGCTCGAATTCGGCGTCGCGACCAGCACGGCGTCGCTCTCGCTCGCAAGCCGGTCCAGCCCGTCCACCGCCCATCCCCCCGTCGCGGCCGCGTAGTCGTGAGCCAGATTCCGGTCCAGATCCAGGCAGGGGCCGGGGAGGAAGGCGCCGTCGAGGTCCGCTCCGAGATGGGGCGCATAGCCGTTGCGGGCTACCCAGCCGCACCCCGCAACCCCCAATCGTGGGCGCGCGGCGCGGCTCAAGGGGCTTGCTTGCGACCCTTGCGCGGCTTCGCCGGCTGGGCCCGACAATAAGCGATGCTTCGCTGCAGCCACATCCGCAGGTCCGCATCTTCGGGGCCGAACTCGCGCTCCGGCAATATCGTATAGCTCTTGCTCGGAGGATCGCCGGGCTCGTAGCGCAGCGGCCATCCCCGGCCGCCGTCGATCAGCGCCTGTCGGTCGGCGGGATCCAGCTTCAGCGCGATTCCGGCATTGGACAGGGACGCGAAGGGCCGGCCGCTCGTGTAGCACATCACTCCGCCGAACATCGCCTTGAAGGTGATGTCGTCATCCTCCGTCGCCAGGATCATCGCCTGCTCGATCCGTGCCCTCAGGGCCTTCGGATCGCTTTTCCACTCGTCCTCACCCGCCATAAGCCGCCCTCGCGGTCGCGAACGCCAGCGACGGGCTGACGCCCAGACGCGCGAGAACGAGCGCCGACGCCTCGGCGGCCGTTGCCGCCGTCTCGGCGGCGGGCAGCGGCTTCTCGCAATAGCCCCAGCCGGCGAGTATGAACGGGATCCCGGCATTGGCCGCGGCTTCCAGATCGGCGAGGGCGTCCCCGATCATCAGCGCGCTTTCGGCTCCGACGCCGATCCGCTCCATGGCTGAGTAGAGCATGTCGGGCGCCGGCTTGCCGTTGGCGACGTCGTCGCTGCCGACGACAAGGTCGAAATACTCCGTCAGGGCGAAATGATCGAGGACGAAGCGGGCCCGGGCGGCCTGCTTGCCGGTGGCGACGGCCATGTTCAGGCCGAGCGCCCGAAAGCCGGCCAGCATCTCGCGAACGCCCTCGTAGAGCCGCGAGCGGTGGATCTGTTCCCGGCTTTCCGTGACGAATACGGGCTGCATCTCCGGCGGAAGGGAAAGCGACTCCAGGATCGTGGCCAGCGGCTGGCCCTGCATGGCGAGCAGCCCCTCGCACGGGGCCCTGCCCACGCCGCCGACGGCCCGATACGCCGTCTCGAACGCCGCGAACATGGTTGCCCGGCTGTCAACCAGCGTACCGTCCAAGTCGAACAGCACAAGTTGCAAGTTGGAGCCGCGGCCAGTCACCAAGCAATCGCCTCCGCCGAACATCGAACGCCCGCGCCGCGGTGAAGACGCTTCGGGAATCATGGATTCCTGTCAGAGTGCTCCCCGGCCGAACAGTGACGATACCTCACGCAGACCAGATAAGCCAGAAGGAACTCCGGATTTGTCGGATAAGCCCTGGTCGACGGTCGCATTTGCTTCGCCAGTCGATGTAGCATTGGTTGCACCGATCGCGCAAAATAGCGACCCAGCGTGAATGAGCAGGGCTATCGCGGTTCTCAACGGTCCCAACTTGAACTTGCCTGGCGAGCGCGAGCCGGCAATTTAAAATGGTCGAATGGATCCAGGCGCTGCGCAACGATTGCGCGGGGATGGTGATCAACCCCGCCGCCTTCACCTATAGCGGTTACGTCCGATTGGCCACCGGCGTTCCGCCCTGCTCGGAGGCTCGCGAACAAGCCGGGTCCTGAGCGCGATATCCTCGGTCATCAGCGCACCGTGAAGAGACTCCGGTCGAGCACCTTGCCGTCCGCCGCGACGAGAGCCAGGCGGTGGGAGCCGGGGCTCGGGAGGATCATCGGCCCCTCGGCGGCGGCGCCGACGTCGCGGTTGTCGAGCAGCAGCCTTTCGCCTCCCGAGGCGCCGGTGGCGACCAGCCGGATGCGCTGCCGCGGCAGCGGGATGTCCGGATCGAGCGCGTAGACGGTGCCCGAGACCGGATTGGCGATGCGCGGCCGGCGCGCCGCCGGCGGCGCGCTTTCGACGAGGGACTGGGCGGTGCCGCGAAGGAAATATTCCTGCCGCGGAGGCTCGATCCCGTCGGCGAAGGCGATGGTGCGCGAATCGACTTCGGGCGGGCGCGGAGGGGCCCGGCCGGGCCGGTCGCGGTGCAGGGCCAGCATCAGGTCGCGCCAGACCGGCGCCGCGCCGCTGGTGCCGGAAACCCGGCTCATCGAATCGCCTTCGGAATTGCCGATCCAGACGGCGACCGTGTAGCGGTCCGAAAAGCCGATGCACCAATTGTCGCGCATCCCCTTCGAGGTGCCGGTCTTGGCCGCCGCCCAGAAAGGCAGGCGAAGCGCGGAATCGATCCCGAAGGTGACGGCGCGGGCATCGGGATCCGCCATCATGTCCGCGACGATCCAGGCGGCGGCCGGATCGGCGACCGCCTTCGCCTCGACGAAGGGATCGGCCGAGCGCAGGCGCAGCGGACGGTAGCGGCCGCCGTCGGCGAGGGCGCGATAGGCGGCGGCCTGCTGGAGCAGGGTCACTTCGGCCGATCCGAGGGCGAGGCTGTAGCCATAATATTCGCCGCCCTCGGTGAGGCCGCGATAGCCCAGGTCCCAGAGGCGGTCGCGAAACTCCTCGACGCCGTCGAGCAGCAAGGCGCGCACCGCCGGCACGTTCAGGGATCCGGCGAGCGCGGTGCGAACGCTGACCGGGCCCTTGAAATTCTTGTCATAGTCCCTCGGAACATAGAGGCCCGAGGCGGTGTCGAGCTGCACCGGGCTGTCGTCGAGGATCGAGGCGGCGGTGATGAAGCCGCGCTCGATCGCCTGGCCGTAGAGGAACGGCTTCAGGGTCGAGCCGGCCTGGCGCAGGGAATAGGCGTTGTCGACCGCCGGAGCGGTCGAGGCGCCGCCCACTCCCCCGACATAAGCGAGCACCTCGGCGGTCCTGTTGTCGACCACGATCACGGCACCGTCGCGGGCGCGCTCGCGGCCGAGGCCGATCAACTGGCGGCGGAGCGCGGCGGCGGCGAGCGCCTGGGCCTGCGGATCGAGCGTGGTCGTCACGGTCTCGCCGGGCTTCTTGAGCAGGCGGTAGGCGAGGTGCGGAGCGAGGCCGGGATCGTCCGCGAGGCGGCGGCCCGGCCCGGTCATGGCTTGCACCAGCCCGGCCATCATCGCGCAGTCGGCGATCCGTCCGATCCGGCACGCCCGGCGGGCGACCGCGTCCGGCGGCGCCTGCGGGGCCGGGAGCAAGGCCGCGAGCAGCAGCGAATCCTCGCGGCTGAGGGCGTCCGGGGCCCGGCCGAACAAGGCGCGGGCGGCGGCGCCGATGCCCTGGGTCTCGCCGCGGAAGCTGGCCAGGTTGAGATAGGCTTCGAGTATCTCCTCCTTGCTCCACTCGGCCTCGAGGGCGCGGGCGGCGCGGGCCTGGCGAAGCTTGGCGCCGAACGAGCGCGCGCCCGGCCCGCCGAGCTCGGGTGCGAGGAAGCCCGCGACCTGCATGCTGATCGTGCTCGCCCCGCGCGCGCGGCGGCCGTGAAGCGCCGCCCAGGCCGATCCGGCGAAGGCGCTCCAGTCGACTCCGCCGTGGGTTGCGAAATGCCGGTCCTCCGAAGCGACCACCGCCTCGCGCAGCGACGGCGCGATCCGGCCGAGCGGCACCCAGTCGAGGCGGCGCACGGCGAAGTCGATGCGGACGGTCTGGAGCAGGCGCCCGTCGCGGCCGCGCAGCCAGGCCTCGCTCGCCCGCCACCCGCTTCGGGTCTGTTCGTAGCCGGGCAAATCGGGCGGACGGGTCCAGGCGGAGAGGCTGGCGAAGGCGAGCAGCGGAACGAGGAGGCAGAGGATCGGGCGGCGACGGAGCCATCGGAGGGCGGCGCGCACCTAATCCTCCCTGCCGCGAAGCGGTGGGGAGGGAGACCACACGAAGTGTGGTGGAGGGGTAATTGGCAAAAGCCTGCGCCAGCTACCCCTCCACCATGCTTCGCATGGTCCCCCTCCCCATCTGCGATGGGGAGGATTCATGGCTCGACGACCAGTGGGCGGTTGGGGAGGGCGGCGTGGATTTCCGGCGAATACATCGCCTCGACCCGCGTCGGCGGCAGCTGGAAGCGGCCGGCGCCGTTGATCCGGAGCGCATATTCGACGGTCGTCCGGCCCTTCGGCAGCCATCCGAAATAGCCGCGCCAGGCATCGTTGCCGCGTTCGATATAGCTGGGCCAGCCGTCGCCGCCGCTCGCCTGGGCGGCGAGCAAGGCGGACTGGCCACCGCCCCCGCTGATGATCGACGCTCCGGCGGGGACCGGATCCTCGATCACCACCCAGGTGCGGTCGACCGGCGCCTCGACGGTGATCCGCACCTTGAGCACATCGCCGGCGCTGAGCCGGTCCGGCCGTTTGCGCTCGAGGAAGGCGATCTGGCGGCTGACCCTGTAGCCGGCGAAGGCGGGGGCGCTGAGCGGAACCGCGGCCCGAACCGACACCGTCGCCCAAGGCGCGGGCTGGGTGCTGTGCGAGAGCAGCAGGGGTGCCGACCGAGCCGGCAGCGGGAAGCTCATCTGCGCTGGAGGCGGCGACCTGCCGCCGAGCGGCGGCCGCACCCAGGTTCCCGTCAGGGTCCTGCCGAGCAGCCGCCCGGTGGTGGTGCCGGCGGCGGCGCTCGGATAGGCGGCCTCGAAACGCCTGACGGCGATCGTCCCCCAGGCATTGGCGGGCGTCGTATCCCAGTGGCCGCGCTTCTGGCGCAGGGCGACGCCGATCATCATCCGCGGCGCGTCGGCGGCCCAGCCGGAACGGCCGATCGTGGCGAGCAGCGCCTTCAGCGCCATCTCGTCGCCGCCGATCATCATCCACCAGGGAGCGGCGTTGCGGTCGACCAGATCGAGGCGGGTGCCTTCGTAGACGATCCGGCCGCGAAGCGCGGCTTCGGCGGCGGCGCGCCGTTTGGCGGCCACTCCGGGAACCTTGTCGAGGGTCATCAGCCAGTCGGCGAGGATCGCGGTCGGCATGTCGGCGACCGGAATCGCGGACTGACCGATCATCTCCGGCGTCGCGGCGCCGTTGCGCGCCAGCGCCGCGAGCGCGGCGAGGCGCAGCAGCCGCATGTCCGACGGACCCTCATTCTCGTCGTTCAGGCGCCCGTCGACGACGGCATTGAGCGCGTCGAGCAGCTTCTCGCGGCGCTCCTTCGGCCATTCGAACCCCGCCTCAGGGGTGATCGCCAGCGCGTAGGCGGTGAGCGCTACCGATCCGGGCATATAGTCTCCGGGCCAGTAGCGGAGCAGGCCGTTGCGGTCGGTGTAGGCGGGCAAATCGGCCATCATCGCGCTCCATGCGGCGCGATCGTCCAGCGCCACCGCCTTGGACAACCTCTGCTCGAAGCAGCCGTAAGGGTAGACGCGCATGTAGGCGCGAACGCCGGCCAGCGAGGGCGACGGCGAATCGCTCAGGGCGACGTCGATGCTGCCGCGGCCGGCCAGGGCGCCGAGCGGCGGCCCAACCGGGAAAGGCGCGGGGCCGACCCGGAGGAAGGTCGCCGCCCAGGTCTCGATCGGAACGGCGGGCACGACCTGCTCCTCCACCTGCACCCTGTCGGTCGAGCGGCCGTCGGAGGTCCGGGCCGTCACCGTCCAGCGCAGCGTGTCGACATTGTCGGGCGCGGTCAGGCGCCAGGTCACCGGGACCGCGCCGCCGGCGGGAATCGTCACCGTCTGCGGGCCGCCGGGCGCCGGCCCCGGCTCGAGCTCGGCGCTCGCGGTCACGTTCATCGGCTTGTCGGTGCCGTTCCTCAGCGTGAAGGTGGCTCCATATTCGTCGCCCGAGCGAACCAGAGGGGGCAGGCCCGGATAGATTGTGAGATCCTGGACCGTACGGATGGTGGCGCTGCCGGTGCCGAACAGGTCGCTGCCCGAGGTGGCGATGGCGACGAGCTTGTAGGCGGAAAGCGAGTCGGCGAGCGGTACGTCGAGCTCGGCGCGCCCCTGGGCGTCGAGCTTCACCCGCCCCTTCCAGAGCAGCACCGGCTTGAAGTCCGTTCGGACCAGATCGGTGAGGTCGCTGCCGCCGCCGCCGCCGGCGGGGAGCGCCTTGCGCCCGTAATGGCGCTTGCCGACCACCTGCATCGCCGCGGTCGACGTCACCACGGACAGCGGCCGCTCGCCCATCATCGCGTCGAGCAGGTTCCAGCTC
>Ga0196965_1000270_pt1 | contig 36014 bp, 31 predicted proteins | sample S1_20metaG_FD_148668 | JGI IMG/M metagenome (GOLD analysis project Ga0196965, IMG submission 148668) | Soil microbial communities from Anza Borrego desert, Southern California, United States - S1_20 | ecosystem: Environmental > Terrestrial > Soil > Desert | place: USA: California | collected...
ACCACACGTCCCAACATACCGTCTCCTACTTTTACCGAGGCAATTTTGCCGGTTCGTTTAACCGTGGCGCCTTCCTTAATGTCTTTGTAATCACCAAGCAATACAGCCCCTACGTTGTCTTCTTCAAGGTTTAGCACGAGTGCCTGAAGACCATTTTCGAAAACTAAAAGTTCTCCGGCCTGAGCCTGTGTAAGACCGTATATACGTGCTACACCATCACCCACGGTAAGTACGGTACCTACTTCTTCCAATTGGGCTTCCGTGCGCGATTGTGAAAGTTGTTCACGCAATATTGCTGATACTTCTTCGGGTCTGATTTCTGCCATGATTATCGTAAATCGTTATTGTTGTCGTTTATTATAAGGGGTTGTGTGCGTAGCGGGTGTGTGTTTAAAATTCTTTGATATATGGATTCTTACTGAAATTCACTTTCAGCGTATTGAGTTTGCTCTTTATGGAAGCATCAATCTGGCGATCACCAACCTGAAGAACAAAGCCACCAATCATGTCGCGATCTATTTTTTCGTCCATTTCGATTTGTTTCGTGTCGCTGAGCTTTTTCACCATCGCACCAAAAGCGGAACGTAATTCATTGTCAAGTGGAAACGCTGTTGTAATTGTTGCTTTACCAATGCCCTTGTAAGTATTATAGGTGTTATGGAATTCTCTGGTAATGGCTGGTAATAATGGCTCGCGGTTTTTACGTGTAATGATATCGAGAAATGCCATCGTGAGTGCATTCACTTTACCTTTAAAAAGTGCTTCCAGGATATCTCGCTTTTTGTCGTGTTTAATAACCGGATTACGGAGCATCAGGCCCAGCGACCTGTTTTCATCCACCACTTTTGAAAACAACAGCATGTCGCTATGGACCTGATCCAACACATTTTTCTCTATGGCAAGACCTAAGAGTGATTTTACATAACGCGAGGCTGCTCTTGAATCTGCCATGCTTTTAGTTGATCTTTAAATCGTTGATGTAATTCGTCACCAGCTCTTTCTGTGCTTTATCATCCGAAAGATTTTTCTTCATCAGCTTTTCAGCCACGTGCAGTGAGAATAAGGCTACCTGTACTTTTACTTCTTTCAGGGCAGCTTGTTTTTCAATGTTAATGGCAGCACGCGCATCGTCAATGATTTTGTCAGCCGTTTTCTTGGCATCAAGTTGCGCTTCTTCTTTCATACGATTGGCTGTTTCACGTGCCTCACGCATAATTCGTTCGCGTTCTTCGCGTGCCTCTTTCAGAAGCTTTTCATTGTCTGCTTTTAACAATGAGATTTCTTGTTTTGCTCTTTCGGCAGAATCCAGTGCGTGCTGGATGGATGTTTCACGCTCTTTTAAGGCGCCTAATATTGGCTTCCATGCAAACTTGGCCAATAAGAAAAACAGGCCAACAAAAATGATGGTCTGCCAAATAATAAGACCCGTGCCGGGGGTAAGTAATTCCATATCGTTGGTTGTAAATTCGTTTTAAAAAAGAAACCCGGCCTGCCAATCGCAGCACCAGGTTTCTGAATGTTACGCTAGCGCAATGAGCAAGCAAATTACTAACCCGAAAAGGGCCGCAACTTCAATAAGAGCAGCAATGATCAGCATAGCACCCTGGATTTTTCCAGAAGCTTCCGGCTGACGTGCCATTCCTTCCATGGCAGAAGCACCGATTTTACCGATACCAAGACCCGCGCCAATTGCAACAAGGCCAGCACCGATTCCAGCGCCCATAATTGCCAAACTCATTTCTTGTAATAAAAGAGCTAAAAACATAGTTGTATAATTAAGTGTGAAACAAAATTCTTTTTAATGATGATCCTCAGCTGTCGACATCCCAATGTATAACGCCGTAAATAAAGTGAATACATAGGCTTGAATAGCTGCTACCAGTATTTCAATCAAATTAATAAACAGTACTACAACAGAAGATGCAACTCCCACGTAAATGCTTCCAAAAATAAACGTCAGCGAGATCAAACTCAGGATAACAATGTGACCTGCCGTAATCGCCACAAACAAACGAATCATTAACGAGATTGGTTTTGTAAAAATTCCTACAATCTCAACCGGCAGGATTACAATCCGCAACGGCAGGGGTACACCCGGCGTCCAGAAAATATGCGACCAGTATGATTTATTACCATTGACATTTGTAATAATAAAAGTAATCACAGCAAGGGTCATGGTTACTGCGATATTACCGGTTAAGTTCGCAGCGCCCGGGAGCAATCCAAGTATATTTCCAAACAGAATAAAGAAGAATAACGTAAGGAGGTAAGGCATATACTTTTCATAGTGATGGCCAATGTTTGGCTTTACCACTTCATCACGAACAAAAAGAATGATCGGCTCGATAAACGATTGAATGCCTTTCGGCGCTTTTCCGGTATTTTGTCTATAAGCCTTTGCAACACCCAGAAAGATGAATAACAGTAGCGCTGCATTAATAAAGAGCATGGCTACGTTTTTCGTGATGGAGAGGTCAAAAACAGCTTTTCCTGAATCGGCTAGATAAATGTGGTTATGGTCCAGTTTGTAGCCGTTGTAGGGTACAACTTCGTGGTGGTCGTTATAAAAATTACGTGACGAAAAAACATCGAAGCCTTTTTCGGAGGAATAAACGATGACAGGCAGGTACAATGTTCCGTAATGGCCGTCCCAGAAATGCCATATATGATCGTCCAGAACGTGATGAAGAATCACTTCACTGGGTTTAAACTCCTTGTGATCGGCATTTGCATGTGAATCTGTTTCTTGATTTTCCGCCGCCTGAGCCAATGCTCCGAATGCAGAAAACACAATCAACAAAACACACAAAAACCGGGAGCGAAACTGGCTTAAAGTGTTGAGAAACACGATCATTTGGCTTGTTTTAAGGGGTTTTCAAATCCGAGCGCAAAGGTATTAATTATCGGTCCAGAAAAAAATCTTTCCAAAAAATTTTAGCAGGGTTGAACAGGGTCGCTGTGCTTTAAGAAAACGGCCAGGGAGTGGATTAAAGGCTGGCCAAATTTCAGCTTGAAAAATGACGTTTTGAATTATTAGTGCCCCGGGAAAAAACTCATCAAGAACATCAATCTCTTTCGAAAAAATTGTGTGGGGAGCGGTATGCTTCCTTCAGTGTTGATGGATATTAATTAGATGAATCTTTCATTTACGTTTTTTTCGCCTCCAGGGCCGGCTTGGCCCAGCATACTGGTGTTGTCGCTGAACCTTCCCGTTGGGACGGGATCAAGCTATCCGCGCAAACCCCCTGCCAGACCAAAGATAATGTTATGCGACAACACCAGTATGCTGAACGATGGTGTGGGTGTGCCCTCATTCTGTGATTACTGAAAATAGTGCGTTTTCTAGTTTGAAACGTAATTTTTTTAACAACTCCAGTTTGTTCCGGACACTAACAGTTTTTGAATCGTTTACCGCTCGAATGGAAAATGCTATCGCGTGATGCGTGGATAGAGGAAAATTATTTCAATGATGGTATATACGAGGTAGATAATCATAAAAAGAACCACATTGGCAGTAGCTCCTGGCGGGTCCATCACAATCATAATCAGACAGTACACAACATACGCCAGCAGTTTCAACACCAGGGTGAAAAGATAAAAATTTGTGAAGGTGGTCTGGTCTGTGTTATAGACGTAATAAAAGATCAGACCCGTTCCAAAAGTTAAAAGAACAAGCGTCTCCCAAAAAAAAGAAGGCTTGTCAATAAATGACAAATTCGCCAACACAAGAATTGCGCCGGCAAGGAGAATAGCAACGCCGGTTAGTACAGCATAAAACGGTCTCAAGGGTTGTCGCGTTTTATTGACCGGTACAGCTGATACATCATGCCGGCAAAGGCGATAAAACCAAAAACGAGCATGAATACAGGAAACTTGTAGCCCAGATACACATCCAGTTTATATCCCAGCCATCCAAAAATAGCAATAGCAGCTAATAGCTGAAAAGCAAGACTGCTGTATTTTAAGTAATTGTTATACGGTTTTAGCTTCTTGCGGGGTGAGGGTTCGGGTGATGCCATTGCTTTCTCCTCCAATTTTTATATCCTTAACAACCGCGCCCATTTTACAAGTGCCATTAAACACAGCACCCGGCTCAACCACCATTTTACCGGTAATGATATCGCCATTGATCACCGCGGTGGCTTTTAATACAAGTAATTCAGAAATTTCAAGTTTACCTTTTACTTCACCCTCAATATCGGCATTCAAAGCAAGAATATTGCCTTCGACATGCGACTGGTTACCAAGTGCTACTTTCGATTTTGATTTAACATTTCCAGTTACTTTTCCTTCTATTCTGATGTTGCCATACGTTTCAACATTTCCTTCAAGAAAGGTTCCTTTTCCAATGGTATTACTGGAGTTACTAATCTCCTCGGCAGCGCGCTTTTGTTCTTTTGAGGTTAACATAAAAGGTAGTTTAAAAAGTTAAAAATTAATGAACTCCTCCGGGTTCATTGAATTGCCATTATGCCACAATTCAAAGTGCAGATGAGGTCCATTGGTTAATTCTCCACTGTTGCCAACTATAGAGATAATCTCGCCTCCATTAACAAAAGTACCAACTTTTTTCAACAATTGCGCATTATGCTTGTAGGATGAGATGAGGTTGCCGCGGTGCTGCACCATGATCACATATCCGGAGTCCTGTGTCCAGGACGAGAAGATCACAGTACCATCGGCGATACACTTTACAGGTTCATTCGCTTTAGCCACGATGTCAACACCAAGATGATCGCGCTTCACATCATAGCCATCGGATACAAAACCGGTGATCGGTGCATAGAAGAAAGTTTCCTCTAAGTCGCGGTACTTGTTATTGGCCAATTTAATGAGGGAGCCGGTCTTTTCGTATTCCTTGCGAAATGCTGAATCACCTGCACTCGGTTTTAAATCTGTGGGACGTGTGAAGTGCTGTTCGGGTTGTTCCGCAAGCTGGATCTGTGTTGTACTGGTATCTCCGCTCAACACACGTTGGAAACTGAGAATGAAATTATCTTTGCGTTCCACCTCCAGTGAAAGCGAATCTACTTTTAAAGCGAGGTCGTACAATTGCTGATTCATCACCATCTGCTCATGTTCAGGATCAAACCACCGGGCCAGTATAGTTTTGGACATGGTGAGACTCATGGCAAATAGGGCGGTGAAGAGAATTACCGAAAACAGCACTACTTTGGAATAGGTAAACCCCACGCTCGTCTTCTCAGCGAAGTTCTCTTCATTTCTGATGATAAGCTGATACCGTGTGGTAAGCCAACTTGAAAGGGTTTTCTTGGGTCTCAAATAATACGATTTTTGTACAAAATTAACCCTGATTAATAGTGTCACCAAATTCCACCGTAAATTTGGACTGTATTCACCTGAAAGGTTTTAATTTAGTTTATACTGTTTTGCTATTTTTCGTTGCTTTATAATATGGAATATCCTCTTTTAACGTTCTACTACAACTAATTGCGCTAACTTGAGAAGTTTTTTTCATATCCTTTTATTTGTGTCCATCCTGTTCTTATCCGCTTGTTCTGCGCAAAGAAACAGCTGGACCAGTAAAGCTTTCCACAACACAACTTCACATTATAATGGATATTATTACGCACGTGAAGAATTAAAAAAAATAGAGCAGACACTGTGGGATAATCTCCAGGATGACTACAATAAAATCCTTCGTTTATACCCTTCACCCGATTCCGCAGCAGCAAAAGCTTATGACAAAGAAATTCAGGAAGCAATTAAGATGGCGTCTCTTGCCATTCAACGACATCCCAACAGCAAATGGGTAGACGATTCATACATCCTGGTGGGCAAAGCCAGGTTATACTCCCTCGATTGGGGGAACGCCATTCAGTCGTTTAAGTTCGTCAACACAAAAAGCCCTGATTTTGATACAAGGCACCTTGCCATCATCAACCTGATCCGAACTTTTACAGAGCACCAGGAATTTAACAACGGCCAGGCTGCTATCGACTTTTTGGAAAAACAAGAGCTGAACAAGACAAACAAAAAGAAACTGTTGCTGGAAAAGGCATTCTTCTACCAGATGCAGGGCAATTATGATTACATGGTACGCAGCCTGAGCAAGGCAGAGGATTATCTCAAAAAACGTGATAATCCTGGACGGATCTATTTTATCCTGGGACAGGTTTATCAAAAACTGGGATTTGAATCAGAAGCGTATGGCTTTTATAAAAAGTGTCTCGGGACTAATCCGGATTACGAAATTGATTTCTATGCGCGCCTCTACATGGCGCAGGTAACAGAGATTTCGCGTAGCCGTAACGTTGCGTCAGCGCGAAAATCATTTCGTAAACTATTGAAGGATAGTAAAAACAAAGAGTTTCGTGATAAGATCTATTACGAAATGGGTCTGTTTGAATTAAAGCAAAAAAATATCAATGAAGCGATCACCGAGTTCAACCGTTCTGTTCGCACCGGATCAAACAAACAGATCGACGGAGAAGCATACCTGCGCCTCGGTGAAATCTATTATGATACCCTAAAGAAATACCAACTGTCCCAGGCGTATTACGACAGTGCCATCTCTTCCTTATCAAAAGATTATGAAGGGTATGATACCATAAAAGCACGTGCTGAAATCCTGAATGATTTTGTTAAACACCTCAATACAATTACCTGGCAGGATAGTCTTATCGCCATGGCAGCCCTTGATTCAGCGTCACTGCGCGGCCGGATTGATTCGGTGTTTCTGGCAAAAAAACAGCTGGAAGAGAAAAACGCGCCGAAGAAAAAACGACGGGGTAACCGGGTACAGATCACTGCCGAAAACAATGTCTTTTTTAACTCCGATGATGAAGACGGTAACTCCGTTGCTTCGGATCAGTCGGGCGATTGGTATTTCGTAAATCCTTCAGCCATGGCCGTGGGTCAAAGAGAATTTCAACGCATCTGGGGCGACATTCCCCTGGAGGATAACTGGCGCAGGTCATCACGATCGGCGGTAGCATCAACACGAAATAATAATGAGGCACTAACGGGTGCCGATAATGCGACGGATGAAGGCGAAGCCAATCCGGATGCACCACCACCAGACCCCGCTGCCGTTGAATTTACACGGATAAATAGTGAAATTCCGAGGACGGAAGAGCAAGTAAATGAAGCCCTTTCAAAAATTGAAGAAGCCTATTTTCAAGTGGGCGATATCTATAGTTTCAAATTACTTGAACCAGACAATGCTGCTGTTTATTATAAAAAATTATTGAGCCGTTTCCCGGAATCTGATTACGAGCCTGAAGTGTTGTACAGGCTTTACTTGTTGTATAAGGATTCGGATGCAACGTTAAGTACACAATATGCGGATCAGCTAAAACGGGAGCATCCCAATTCCACCTTCGCCAAAATTCTGATCAATCCAAATTACCTGGCTGAATCTCATGAAGCACAGGAAAAACAAAAGTCCCTTTACAAGGATGCTTATGAATTATTTAAAGGAGGAGAATTCAGCGCTTCACTGAATACAATTGATCAAGCTATGGAATATGGTAAAAATGCCTTTAGCCCCCACCTGGAGTTGTTAAAAATATTAATCGCCGGGAAAACGGAAGACATCAACCAATACCAATATTTACTGGGCGAATTCATTAAACAATATCCCGAAACGCCCATTGGAAATTATGCGAAAACACTTTTAGAGGCTTCACGCGAATGGCAAAAAAGTCAGGACGAGTCGAGAAGCGTTCAATACATCAGATCGCTGGAAGAGCCACACTATTTTGTACTTGTGTACAAGAAATCAGAAGAGATGGGTAACACTGCTTCGGCAACCCTGGAGCGTTTCAACCAGAAATTCTTTGCAGATCTGCAACTTAAAACCAGCAACCTTGCGTTAAATGACGATTATATCATCACATTGGTAGCCGATCTTCCCCGTGTAAGTTCAGCCATCGAATATGTTCGTACTTTCAACGAGAAGGTGAGTACCTTAAGCGAGCTACGAAACCATAAATTCAATAATTTTGTAATTACTAAAGATAATTTCGACATCTTCTATAGAACCAAAGCCCTTGATGAATACATCTATTTCTTCGAAAAAAACTACCCGCAAGAAGACAACCAGTAACTTCCTCCTGAAACCGCATCCAGTCTTCAACAAAATCGTAAAAGGGATATGGATTGCGTTTCTGGCTATCATCGTTGCCGTTCCACTTTATGTATTTAGTGTAAGCATCGATCTCTTTGGAATGTTCGGTGGTATGCCGCGATTAACTGCCATTGAAAACCCGGAGAATGACCTTTCTTCAGAGTTAATTTCTGCGGATGGTGTATCGCTTGGAAGATATTTCCGATACAACCGGAGCCAGGTTACCTATGAGCAGCTTTCACCGGAACTCGTCAATACCCTTTTGCTTTCGGAAGATCACCGGTTTTACGAACATTCAGGCATGGATTTCTGGGCCTATCCACGTGTGTTCTTCGGCCTTATTACTTTTCAAAATCAGGGCGGTGGAAGTACGATCACACAACAGCTTGCAAAAAACCTCTATACAATCAATCCGGAATTAGACGGTCATCTTTCAAAATTAGGAAAGCTGCCAAAACGCGTTATCCAAAAGACAAAAGAATGGATCATCTCCATTATCCTGGAAAAGAATTTCACCAAAGAAGAGATCATTACCATGTATCTCAACACCAGTGATTTCAGCAGTAATGCCTATGGGATAAAAGTAGCGGCCGAAACGTATTTTAATAAACAACCTGCCGAACTGAATCTTCAGGAGTCAGCGGTGCTGGTGGGCATGTTACAGGCTCCTTCGTTCTACAATCCTAAAAACAATCCGAACAACGCACTGGCTAAACGCAACCAGGTGTTATATAAGCTTAAAAATTATGAATATATATCGCAGGCCGAATATGATTCAGTGAAGGTTCTGCCCATTGAACTGGAATATGCCGTTCAAAACCAGAACCAGGGTATCGCTACCTACTTTCGTAATATCCTTCGTAATGACCTGATGGCATGGTGCAAGGAACATAACTATGACCTTTGGGATTCTGGTTTAAAAATTTACACCACGATCGACAGCCGTATGCAAAAAATGGCGGAAGAGGCAATGGCTGAACACATGACCAAACTTCAGGCTGATTTTAATAAAGCCTGGAAAATCCGAAATACCAACCCGTGGACAGATGAAGAAACTGGTGCGGAGATTAAAAATTTTCTTCAGCGAAAAATCAAAAAAACAGACGCGTACAGGATTCTCTCCGAAAGATATGGTGCTGATTCGGATTCTTTAAAAATTATGCTCAACCTGAAAAAACCGATGCGGATTTTCACCTGGAAAGGCGAACGCGATACGCTATTCAGCTCGATGGATTCCTTGAATTATTACAACAGGTTTTTGCAAAGTGGTTTAATGTCGATGGATCCGCAAACAGGTGCCATCAAAGCTTGGGTAGGCGGTCTCGACCATAAGTTCTTCAAATTCGACCACGTACGACAAAGTTTACGTCAGCCGGGATCAACTTTCAAACCCTTCGTGTATGGAACAGCCATTGAAGCGGGATATTCTCCCTGCATGCAGTTACTCGATATATCTCCAACAATCAAAGTCCCCGGGGGTACCTGGAATCCATCCAACGCTGATGGATCAAAAGGAACGGGAGAAAAAATGACCATTCGCGCTGCCATGGCACAATCCGTGAATTCGATAACCGCGCAAATGATTCAGCGCGTCGGACCGCAGAATGTTGTTGATTTTGCAAGACGTTTGGGAATCAGTAGTCCGCTGGATCCTGTTCACGCAATTGCCCTTGGCACAAGTGATGTCTCATTGTATGAACTGGTCGCCGCCTATTGTACTTTTGTTAACCTCGGCATTTATACCGAGCCTTATTATATCACCAGGATTGAAGACAAAAACGGAAACGTGATCGAAAATTTTGTTCCTAAAACAAAACAAGCCATGGATGAAAAGTCTGCTTTTAAAATGGTGTACATGCTACAGGGTGCTGTTCAGGAAGCAGGGGGAACATCGTTAGGATTAAGCCACGAATTAAAAGTGGATAATGAGATCGGGGGAAAAACCGGAACAACACAGGGTGCTTCCGATGGGTGGTATGTTGGTGTTACGCATAATCTGGTAACCGGTGTATGGGTAGGTGGGGACGAACGAAGTATCCGTTTTCCTAACTGGGTTTTCGGTTCGGGTACAAAGACCGCACGTCCGATCTGGGATAAATACATGATGAAAGTATACCGTGCTCCGGAAGTTGAATATAAAAAAGGATTTTTCAAGAGACCTTCTGACGGAACAAATATCAACCTCGAGTGCGACCGGTATAACCAGGAAGACACAGAAGAAGGTAATGAAAACCAAGAGCGTCAGGATGATTTTACTGTGCCATCGTTTTAAACAAAAGCTATGTATGACCAGCTGAAAGAAGTTGTGTCAAGGTTACCGGAATCTCCCGGGGTATACCGCTTCTACGATGACGCGGACCACCTGATCTATGTAGGAAAAGCCAAGAACATAAAGAAGCGGGTCAGTAGCTACTTTAATAAACAGACTGGTGTTAACCGCAAAACAATTCGGCTTGTTTCGGAGATCAACCGTATCGATTACACGGTTGCAAACACCGAGTTTGATGCTTTGCTGCTGGAAAATAATTTCATCAAACAAAATCAGCCGAAGTACAACATCCTCCTCAAAGACGATAAGACGTTTCCGTATATCTGTATCCTCAAGGAGCGCTTTCCACGGATCATCTACACGCGCAAATACATTCCCGAGCAGGGTGAATATTTTGGTCCGTACAGCAGTGTCTCGGCCATGAAAAATGTGCTTGAGCTTGTCCGGAAGTTATACACCATCAGAACGTGTTCGTTGTTGCTCAGTCCTGAAAATATAGCCCAGGGAAAGTTTAAGGTGTGTCTGGAGTATCATATTGGTAACTGCAAGGGTCCCTGTGCTGCTTTGTATGATGAAGCGATTTATTCAGAAGAGATTGAGCAGGCAAGAAATATCCTGAAGGGTAACGTGAGCGTCGTCTACCATTATTTTACAGAACAAATGAAATTCGCTTCTGTGAACATGGAATTTGAACGGGCACAGTTGTATAAAGAAAAACTGGATGCCTTGGAGCGTTTCCAAAGCAAATCACTTGTTGTGAACCGTGCGCTCACGAATATTGATGTATTTAGCATAACCAGTGTTTCATCGTATGCCTACGTAAATTATCTGCAGATCAAAGAAGGCGCCATTATTTTTAGTAAAACAATTGAGCTGAAAAAGAAGCTGGACGAGCCCGACGAAGAATTGCTTAGCCTGGCCGTTGTAGAATTGCGTGAACAGGCGAAAAGTACAAACCAGGTTATCATGAGTAACATTCCGATTACCGTACTGGATGAAAAAACGGAAAATGTTATTCCACAGATTGGCGATAAAAAGAAGCTCGTTGAGCTTTCCATTAAGAACGCGCTTGAACTTCGCCGGGAAAAAGAAATACTCCGAGAAGGAAAAAAATCACGACAGTTTGAAGTGCTCACCATTTTACAAAAAGATCTTCAGCTGAAAACTTTGCCGCGGGTGATTGAGTGTTTTGACAACTCCAATATTCAGGGTACCACACCGGTTGCTTCCATGGTACGGTTCGTAGATGGCAAAGCCGATAAAAAAGGCTACCGGCACTTCAATATCAAAACTGTTGAAGGACCGAATGATTTTGCTTCAATGAAGGAAATCGTTGGAAGAAGGTATAAACGTTTACAGGAAGAAGCCATACCCTTACCTGATCTCATTCTTGTTGATGGAGGCAAAGGCCAACTCAGCAGTGCGGTTGAAGCCTTGCAGGAACTTGGTATTTACGGACAGGTTCCCATTGCCGGCATTGCAAAAAGGCTGGAAGAGATCTATTACCCAGGAGACACACTTCCATTATTAATCAACAAAAAATCACCCGGGCTTTTTCTGATCCAGCAAATTCGTGATGAAGCACACCGGTTTGCCATTACTTTTCACCGGCAAAAGCGAAGTAAAAAACAGCTTGGAACTGAGCTTGAGGGTTTGGAAGGAATTGGGAAAAAAACCGCGGAGAAGTTGTTACGTCACTTCAGATCAGTAAAAAAAATAAAAGAAGCTTCGCTTGACGAGATTGAACAAATCGTTGGCAGGAAAAAAGCCGAACAACTCACCCAGTTAAAAAAAGAAAAGGAGACCTGAGGTCTCCTTTTAAAAAATATCAAAAGCAAAAATTAAAACTCCCACAAATTGTGCTCCTTTTCCATGAGCATCATTTCTGTCCATTCACGCGCCCATACACCTTCGCGATATGGTCTTCCGTTCGCGCGGTAAGTATCGTCGATACTTTCGTCGTCAGGATTCTGTACTTTGTAAATCGTTCCATGGAACAATCTCAGTAAAAACGCATCCGCGAAATTTTTATTTTGTGCTGTATTCTGTGAATTAAACCACACTGCTTTTGGAATATTATTCCTGAACAGTTTCTCCAGATCCTTGTATTTGAACCAACCCAAGGAGAGGTCAATACCCGTATTGGTTTTAGCACCCGGAATCAGAATTTCCATTCCCTGAATATCATAGTATAAACGCGATCTTCTGCGATCGAAAATGATATCTTCAACCATGTGCATATTCGTCATGTCAGATACTAAGTATTCAATACCACCGCCTTGCGTAGTCGGCGCCCAATAATCCAGGGCCTGTTCTGAGCCTGGCGTTACGCCACGCGTATCCTGGATAGCAGAAAAGTTAGCACCATTGTATGTTACAATATCTCCGGAATAGTAATCTGCCGCAGGATCCCAGGCAGGATAAGAAACTGCCTGTTGTGCGACAAGTCTTCCTAAGAAATCCGCTTTCGAGATTTTTGTGCTCAGCGAATCGTTAGCATAAATGTCGGTGATCTCGCCAGATTTAACGGCATCAACAATCAGCTTGCTGAGCTCGCCATTCCTGGCAAAAAAACCCTTATTCTGCTTTTCTCTCAGGTCGATATTTCGCCACACCCGAACCTTGTAATGTTGTTCATACACCGGGATAGGATTGAGTGAATTGGGGTTGTACTGAACCTCAAGGTCCTGTACTTCCTGAGCCCAAACGCCGGTGCTTATTGCGGCAAAAAAAACAATGGATGCTATTTTTTTCATTATTAATGGATAGGAATCTGAATAATACCAGAAGAACCTTTTACATCTACTTTTTCTTCTGTGTCACTAAACGTTCTACGGCTTACCTCTTTGATGTCAATTACAATCCGATCACCCGGGCGAGCCTGATTAACCCAGGAACGCAAGTCGGGATTTTCATTCGTTGCATTGAATCGTTGGATACCAGCAGTACCACGACCTAAGATTACTTCAGCACGCTTAATTCTGTAACGTGCATCTTTAGGCACTTCTTCTTTAAAGTTAGCATCAGGTTCAGCAACAAAACGAAGGTTCTGCAACTGGTTTGCACGGATACCATTTCTTAAATCTACTTGTGTATTACCAATGTAGGCGATGTAACGTGGATCAGGAATGTTTTTCACATCGAATGCCTGTGTACCGATGCTGGTACCTGCATTTGATACCGCCACCTGGATCTTACGTTGTTTCGGGATGATCGTAACGCGACCTGGCTTATCACCTTTGTGGATGGTTGCGCCGGTTGATGAGAACGTAGGATTATAAGCAGTTCCCAACGCAGGCACTTCAATGTTTACGGTGTTGCCGCAGTTCATATAAAGTGTCGGTGCATTACCCGTTGTTACGCGGATGATTGGTTGTGCTACCTGGTATTCGATCGTCTTTTCGAATTCGTTATCGTTCATCTTAATCCGGGCAGTAAACCTTTTACTTGCCAGACCTTGTTCGTTGTATCCTCCACCTTGCGCGGTGAATTCAACCTTACCCATTTTTACTTTCGTTTCAGCATCTTCAATGATCGGCAACGGTTTGCCATCAAGGTAAAACTCAGGGCTAATGGCCGTTGATGATCCGGTGAGGAACATTTCAGCTTCGTATTTAGCACCTGCTGCTACAATTGAAGATTTAGGTCTAACCATCGGAATGAACTGGTCAAAGCGGATTGTTCCAGCACCTGCTTCTTCACGAAGTCTGTCAAGTGCACGTGCTTCGTACTCGAGAATTTCACTCTGCACCTGTGTTACGGATGCCAATGCTGCAATGGCAGGTGTGTTCTCAAACGTAAAGGTTAAGAAGTCTTTACGCACGTGATCTTCATCATCTTTGAACAATGCCATTTCTTTTGGCGCCTTTGCAATTTTGTCAAGCTTCAATCCGGAAAGCGCGTTGATTTCATTTACATAATCATTCAACAGCTTTTCGTATTTCTTACCTTCCTGTTCTTTTGACTTCACATCGATCATCATTGTAGCGACTTTGGAACTGTGGTCATTAATGACTGCTTCATTAATTTCTTCAGCACCTGATGCTGCCATCATTCGCTTCTTCAATTCATCGATATACTTAATTGCATATTTTGTCTTTTCACGGACCTTCTGTGCATTTTCTTTTGCCCGCAATACTTCGGGTCTTTGGCTTTTGCCGGCTTCTTCAATGATTGCGCTCAGCGTTGCGTCACTTTTTCTGTCACTTTCAATGATCAACGTTCCGAGGGTCTCATTGATTATGGCAAACTTTTCCAAGACCGCATTACTTACCTGGAGCGCCAGCAGCGCTGTAAGCACCAGGTACATCATACCAATCATCTTCTGACGCGGAGTTTCTTTTCCACCTGCCATGTTTAATATTTTTTTAGTTTAACGAAAAGTATAAGAAAAAATTTTATCACGCTTGTCCGCCACCTTTCATGGCTGTAAGCATGCTGCCATATACTTTATTCAGGGCAGTCAGATTATCAGAAAGTTTGCCTAATTCAGAAGTAAACTTCGCTGTATTGTCACCCACTTTAGAAAGACCTTGCATAGCACCAGTAAGGCTTTCATAAAACTTGTTCATGTTTTTAACATGGCTATCTGCATCTTTCAACTCCATTTCATACACAGAGTTAAGGGCAGCTAAATTCTTGGTTACTTTTTGAACCTGTGAATGATATTCACCGGCATCTTTAGAAGCTTCAGACATACTTGATACAGCTTTGATGGCTACATCGTATGACTTGTTCATTTCCAATAACTGCGTAGACGCTTTTTTCACGTTGTTGGCATAATCAGTAGTAGCAACAGCCGCGTCAGAAATATTCGACATCTTCTTCGCAGAGTCAGCCAGGTTAGTTAAGCCTTTACCTAAGCTGTCTAATAACTCAGGACCGATTTTCGCTTTTTCGAGAGAAACATCAAGTTGTTGTGTTAATGAAGCACCGCCTGATTTGTTTGATATCCGTGTAGGGGCCGCAGGTCCTTCATAGTCTTCGGCAAGTTCAGGATACACTTTTGACCAGTCCAGTTCCTGGTGCGCTGGTTCAAAAGCACTTAGAAAGAAAATGATTGCCTCTGTGGTCAATCCGATAAACAACATTTGATCCGCACCTTCATAGTGAAGGATCTTGAATAATGCACCAATGATAACAACTGCTGCACCAATACCATAAACTTTTGGCATTATGGTTTTGTAGAGTAGTTCAACAAATCCGCCTTTTTTCTTACTCATCGTAGTAATGGTTTAAATTTTGCCTTTTGATATTATATTAAAAAATAAGAGAGTTTACACGTTTAGAATTCCTGACCGGATGAACGACCAAGGTGGGTCATAGCACATCTGAACCCGATATATGCCCTGGTTGAATCTTTAAATTCGTATGTTCTTGTTCCTGTTTCAAGATAGTAAGCCACATCTTTCCATGATCCGCCGCGCACAACCTTCTTTGGAGGAACTCTTGGATTGTATTGAGAGCTTTCGGGATTGGTACGTTCATCGATGTATTGCGGGTTCAAATCCCAAACGGTTGGAACAGAAGCCGGATTGAAATCATCGAGACACCATTCAGAAACATTCCCCGCCATATCATATAATCCAAAGTCGTTCGGGAAATATGATTCTACAGGTGATGAGTAAGCAAAACCATCATCGTAAAAGTTTCCGCGTCCTGGTTTAAAGTTTGCGAGCATACAACCTTTTGAGTTCCGGATGTATGGATTACCCCACGGATACTTTGCCATGTCGCGGCCACCGCGTGCTGCATATTCCCACTCTGCTTCTGAAGGCAGGCGGAAAGCCGGCATTGGAAAATCACCTACACTTTTGCGATAGTCATTCAGGAAAGCAGTTCTCCATTTTCCAAAGAAAACAGCTGCGTCCCAGTTGATACCAACCACCGGATAATCATCATAACCAGGGTGCCAGTAGTAATAATCCTGAACAGGGTCACCCATGTGGTGGGCAAAGTCTCTTACCCATGCAGTAGTATCAGGATAGTATTTCTGACGGAAAGTTTCCGCATCAACAGTTTCGAAGCCTTCGATACTTCCTTCATCAACAAGGAAGAAGTTTGTAAACTGGCGATACTCGTTATTCCGTATCTCAGTATCATCCATAAAGAATGAACCGATTGTTACCTGCTTATTAAAATTGATTTGAGTAGAAGCAGGATCTTCATCCGCCTGACCCATGTGAAAGGTTCCTGCTGGGATTGGCACCATACCATAAGGAATGGTCATTACCCACCCTTCACGGCCTTGTACGCCTCTCAGTTCACCTTCATCACCTGCGCCACCGCCGCCACCTAAGCCTAGTAAGCTACAGGCACTTGTAAAAGCACCGGCAACGAACAATACTACTACTTTAGAAACAACCGATTTATTCATACTTCTTCTCAGTTTGTCTTTTTTTAACTTTGAGCCGCGAAAGTTATAAGATCCCGGCCTTATTTTTTTTCGAAACTACCTACAAATTGTACATTTTATAAAAAATACCAAAAATTGCTGTCGGCTAGTTCCTGTTCAAGCGGTTTGAACGTCTTTTTAACCGCTAACCCTTTACTAATTATGTCTGTAACGCGGGGTTCTGATCACTTTCTTTCCGCTTCCCACCACGACAGGTAAGTCGTAGCTTATCATAAATTCAAGTGAAAAGTTCGATTTAGCATCCCTATCCTTAATAACAAGGTCAATAGCAGATCCTACTTTCAGTGATTTGTCTTTCAACAAACTATAACCTAAAAGCAAAGCCATGGATTCCCCCTGTCGAAAGGCGAGGCCACCCCACATCTGATCTTTAAGGTATGCAATCGCTGCTAAATCCATTTGTGTACTGTTAAGATCTGTTCGTCCGGCTACACTTAATTGAACACGGAGGTCAAAACTTACTTCATAAAAATAACCACCGGTAAAATTTAAATGGTTCGCCAGCGCTGCGCGTGTCGAATCCGCGCCAAAGTTAAACTCTGACTTTAATAAGTGATTAACGCCAACACCTGCATAATATTTTTCTGTCCTGTAAAATAGACCAGCACCGATGTCGGGCCGGGTTTGCGATTCTTTGCCTTCCAGTATCATCGGATCGCCAGATTGTATGTAACGATAGGACTGACCATTGATTGATTGTGAGTAGAGGCCCACTTTCATACCAAAACTCAGTTTTGATTCTTTTATTCCAAGGTGGTAGGCATACATGGCCTGCACTTCAAGATTATTTTGCGGGCCGAGGCGGTCATTAATAATATAACCACCGACGCCACTACGCAGTTTGTACACAGGCGTGTTAAATGTTACCATCTGTGTTGTTGGAGCACCACCGTCGCCAAAACTTGATTGATATCCAAGCCATTGACTTCTGTGTATAGCTGTGAAGCGTGTGACACCATCCACACCAGCAAACGCTGGTGTCATGTACAGATTATTGAACATGTGCTGCGTGAAAAGCGCATCTTGCTGAGCAAATACACTTGACCCGATCAGGGACAATAAGAGCGTATAAAAAGTCTTTTTCAGCATTAAGATTAAAAAGTAGAATTTAAAGTAAAGGTTTTTTTACGACACTTTCAACTAATGTAATTAAAGTGTAATAAAAAAGGTTACTTTCTAAAATTCAAACAGTGAAGGAGTTATTTGAATTGATTGCAAGCGTTTTGCAGATGCTGAATGCTACTAAAATCCCGTAAACAAGATTGAATCTCGTTTACTTGATCCCGTTTGCCTTCTTTATATAGAGCTCCAAAGCACCGGTCATCGATGGCGCATTGGGTAATGGGGCTTCGATGTCAAGAATCAGGCCTGCATCACGAACAGCTTTTGCGGTAGTAGGACCAAAGGCTGCAATGCGGGTATTGTTCTGAATGAAATCCGGGAAGTTGACCAGCAAAGAATTAATACCCGATGGACTAAAGAACGCCAGTATATCATAGAACACTTCTTTCAGATCGGAGAGATCTGCAGCAACGGTGTGATATATTATGCCCTCAGTATATTGATATCCATTATCCTTCAAAAAATCCGGTATATCATTTTTTCGGATGTCGGAACAAGGAAACAGGTATTTTTCATTTTTATGCTTCTTCAAAATCTCCAAAAGATCCTGCGCTGTTTTTAATCCAGTAAAAATTTTCCGTTTACGGATCACAATGTACTTCTGAAGATAATTGGAGGTTTGTTCTGAGATACAGAAATATTTCATCTCAGGCGGCATTTCGAGTTTTAACTCCTGGCAGATCTGGAAGAAATGATCTACGGCGTTCCGACTTGTAAAAATAATAGCAGTGTGACTGAGTATATCAATCTTCTGTTTTCGAAACTCCTTTACAGGCACCGCTTCAACTTGAATGAAAGGTCTGAATTCAATTTTCAGATTAAACTTTTCAGCCAATTTGAGGTAAGGGGAATTTACATCTGTAGGGGCTTCTTGAGTCACCAGAATACTTTTTACTTTTCGCATTCTGTCAGTAGCAATTTCACTCATATCAACACGTAAACAATTCAAGCTAATTGTACAATACCTTTATCATAAATAGAAAAGGTATCAGTTCAGTTGCACAAATGTACGAAAATAAATGGAACATCGAGGCATTGGCACGTCGACTCAGTTTGAAAAAAATCAGAATCATCCATCCTCCCACAATCCAACCCAACAGCTTTAAAAAAATTGTATGCGTTTCATGCGAATGACCATGCCATATAAAATATATAAAGAGTACAATGGATAATAATCCAAAGAAGACTACCAATACACGTATCCAGTTAAAGAAATGAATGCCAGGAATCTCGTGTATTCCAAATAAATACGACAGCCCGAAAACTAAAATGATCTTTACAAAAAGCAAACCCAATATAATACTGCTCAGCTTAAGCCACTGAAGAATCATACCACTAAACGATTCTGCATCGAATGCTAAAGCGATGGGAAAGAAATCTGAGACGAAATGGAAAACCACAATCAGATAATAACTTATTAATAAGCTGCAGTACACATAGAATAAAATATTCGTACTGTTTGCAATGCGCGAATACATTTGTGCATCCTCTCCTTCACGCAAAGAAAAAATTCGCGTAACAGAAAGATAATCTCCAGCAAGTTTAGGATTCAACCTTATAATGACGAGTAGCATTACAATCAGAAGCAGCGCGGCCGAAATACCGAAATCACGAAAAGAAGACATCTCTCTTTTTTCTATCGCATGATCCAACACACTTTTTTCTGAAACAGCAAGCATGGCCGTATTATGGATGCTTCGCGGCTGCAGATCATCCTGATTTATCGCAAATAATAATGTTGTTGTGTTATGGGCCTTCGCTAAACTATCGATCGGAAGTTGAAAATGATTACCACTTCCACATACCAATCCGTTGACCAGTATATTGAAAGATTCACTGCTGCGAATCCGAATGAAATCATTTAAATGTTCACGCGAATCAATCCGAAGGTAAATCGTATTGGTGTTTCCATCCCCGGTATATGGCTTATACTGATCCTGTTCATAAACAAGCCACTCTTGCTTCAGGTCTTTTTCTACCTGCAAAGATTGTGCATGCAAGCTTGAAACGACCAAATAAATTAAAAACAGGGAAAAAAATTGCTTCATCATCCGGTGCCAAAAATATCAGAAAGTGAGCGTATATCCGAAATGCTGTAAGTTTGTTATTTGAAATTATGGCAGGAATCTATCTTCATATCCCTTTTTGTAAGCAGGCGTGTTTTTACTGTGACTTCCATTTTTCAACGAATCAGGAGGTAAAAACGGAAATGACAGACGCCATCATACAAGAACTGAAGCTGCGCCTCGACTACCTCGGAGATGACGTCGTGGAGACAATTTATTTTGGAGGAGGTACACCATCGGTGTTAACGTCTGAAGAAATCGCAGCCATGCTGAACACCATCACGACAACGTATCGTGTCCATCAGTCACCTGAAATTACCCTCGAGGCCAATCCCGACGACCTCACAGAAAACAAACTGGCTGAACTTCGCGCCGCTGGCATAAACCGTCTGAGCATCGGCGTTCAATCCTTTCACGATGAAGAATTACAATTCTTACACCGCGCGCACAGCGCCGCTCACGCCATCCAATGTATTGAAAATGCCAGAAAAGCAGGCTTTAACAATATTAGTATAGACCTTATCTATGGAATTCCCGGGCAATCTGAAAAAGGCTGGCAAGATTCGATTGAAACAGCACTGAAGCTATTGCCGGAACATATTTCTGCCTATTCGCTAACCATTGAAGAAAAAACTGTATTCGGTCGACAGGCCGCAAAAGGAAAATTAAAAATTGTGGATGACGATGTTTCGGCAGCACATCTCCTCATGCTGATCAGTGCATTGGATAAAAAAGGATTTGAGCATTACGAGATCTCAAATTTTGCGCAACCCGGTTTCATCTCCAAACACAACAGCAATTATTGGCGACAGAAAAAATATCTCGGTGTCGGGCCCAGCGCACATTCATATAATTTAAAAACCCGGCAGTTTAATGTGGCCAATAACCATGAATATTTACGCAACATCAACGCCGGAAAAATTCCCAGCCAGGTCGAAGTCTTATCAATAGAAGATAACGCGAATGACTATATCCTTACCGGCTTGCGCACATCGTGGGGTATCAACCTGACCACGCTAAAAGAAGAATATCATTACGATTTACTATCTCATCATACTGCATACCTGGATCAACTTCAACATCAGGGACTTGCCAACGTAGTGGATATATGCCTTACACTAACGCAATCCGGCCGAATGCTGGCGGACAAAATTGCCACCGACTTGTTTATGATGCATAAGGATGTGTAAATAATTTGTATTTTCACCCGATGTTATTAGTTAAGCTTGATTTCTATGGCAGATGTATAAGAAGCTTAACGAAGTGTTGGTTTTTACAGCATCAACTGTTTATGGATTCAGCCGAGGAAAAGAAAGTATTCATGTTATTAAAAGCGGTTATTTTTCATTACCACGGCCTGGATGAAGAAGAAAAAAACGATCTCATCATGACCGCCCAAAACCTGGATGCGGTAGACCAATATAACTGGGCACTTGAATTTATAGCCGAAGACTACATCACCGCCTTTGACCGCGCCCGCGAATATCTGAATACCATCATCGGCGATTATCCCAAACACAAAAGAGTTGAATTGATCAACATGGTATGGCAAGCCAATAACTTAAAAGGCTACGTAACCGAAATGGAAGCCACCGCCATGCTTAAACTCGCCAAAGATTGGAATGTGCAACAGGAGTTGATTGAACTTGTATTGAATTAGTTCAAGGTTCATAGTTCAAGGTTCAAAGTTCAAGGTTCATGGTTCAAAGTTCAAGGTTGGGTTTCTGTCAACGAAGGGATTCCGAAAATGTTTGAGGTTTGATGTCTGAGGTTTGAGGTTGGTTTTGTGTCCTTCCTTGGCAAGCGTAATTCCAGATAACGTCATAGTGTGATGGTTTCGCCAGTTAACACAAGCTCACAGCTCGCGAGCTATTTCGAAAAACCTCATCATTGTCGAAATCAACCTGAAGCTTGCCGCCTGCAGCCTGAAGCTTATCGTAAAACACATAAGCTACCAACACACCTAAACTCGTGGCTCTAAGCTCGCAACTCACAGCTATTCCCTCCCTTGTTACCGTCATCCTGATGCGCAGGTGCAAAGCGCATGCATGCAGAAGGATCCCCCGGAACAACGGAAAAAACGATTCGCTGGTAAAACCCAAAAAACACAAGTTCAAGGTTGGTTTTCGATAGCGAAGAGATTTCGAAAATTGTTTGAGGTCTGAGGTCTGAGGTTTGAGGTTAGTTTTGTGTCCTTCCTTGGCAAGCGTAATTCCGGATAACGTCATAGTGTGAGGGTTTCGACCGTTAAGACAAACCCACAATTACTTTCGAAAACCTTATCATCGCCGAAATCACCCTGAAGCTTGCCGCCTGAAGCTTGAAGCTTATCGTAGAACATAAGCTACGATCACACCTAAACTCGCAGCTCGTAGCTCGCAACTCGAAGCTATTTCTACAGGCTCATCATGTCTTTGAACTTAGCAGCTTGCCTCCGGCTTACTTCTACTTTATCGCCACCGCGAAGGCGTACCATAAGGCCACCGTTGAACCAGGGTTCAATGCCTTCTACCCAGCTTAGGTTAACAATGTGTTTGCGGCTTGCGCGGAAGAATGCGCGTTCATCCAGCTTTTCGTCGAGGGCGTTGAGTGATTTGTGAATCATAGGACGGTTACTATCAAAGTAGACTTTGATGTAGTTGCCATCGGATTCGAAAAGACGAACATTCGAAAGACTTACAAACCAGCATCGGTCCCCATCTTTTACAAAGACCTGATCAGTAAGACCCAGTTTCTTTTCCGGTCCCGAGACCGCGACATTTTTTGTCCTTTCTTTTTCGGCAAGCTTGCTGATGGTTTCCGCAAGGCGTTCAGGCTGTATGGGCTTCAGCAAATAGTCCAGCGCGTTTACTTCGAATGCTTTGAGTGCAAACTCATCGTAGGCAGTTGTAAATACAACAAGTGGAACGGCATCTAATTCTTCAAGTAATTGAAAGCCTGTTTTACCTGGCATCTGAATATCGAGAAACAAAAGATCAGGATTGAGATCGTTTACCAGCTGGGTGGCTTCTTCGGCATTCATTGCTTCGCCTATTACTTCGATCATCGGATGATCTTCAAGTAATTTCATTAATTCTTTTCGCGCCAGGCGCTCATCATCCACGATTAGTGCTCTCATTGTTGTTTTGATGTTGTGGTATAACAATCTCTGTTAATACAAAATTATCCTTTTCATTTATAATCCGAAATGAAGCTTCATTACCATAGATCAATTTTAGCCGTTGAATGGTGTTTTTGATTCCCAACCCCGTTTTCGACCGTTTGGGCAAATGTAATAGCTGTCCACTATTGCGGATTTGTATTCGTAATTTATCTTTTTCAACCGTAGTCTTTACCTGAACGATGCCTCCCGGTGTTAATTTTGAAATGCCGTGTTTAATTCCATTCTCCACTAAAGTCTGGATCATGAGTGGTGGCACCAGAAAGTGTCTTGACTCCGGATCAATGTCAAATTCAGTTTTTAATCGCTCCTCGAACCGAATACTTTCCAATCCAAGATAATCACGAACCATCTTTAATTCATCATCAAATTTAGTGAGTCCTTTTTTATCTGAGGCAAGTGAATTCCGAAGGATGTTCGACAACTGATTAATGGCCTGCTTGGACTTCAATGGATTTTCATCCACCAACGCACGGATACTGTTCAATGCATTAAATATGAAATGCGGGTTGAGCTGCGACTTCAGGTTATTCAATTCAATTTCAATCATCGAAGCCTCATATTTCAACGATTTATTATACCGTTCGAAATAGTGATAGGTGAAGTAAAAGACAGTCCAGAGAAAAAATAAAATCGAATAGAACGAAGACTGGCCAAGAATGTTTGCAGGAATAAAAGCGGCGAGTGGGTCAAACAATCTTCCGAACAGGATGTTTACCGGAATCCGCACGAAATACAATATAACTCCCATGACAAAAACGGCTACAAGCACATTTGGAATCAGCTTTGGTAGCCGGAAAGAAATCCATTTCCAGCGCATCATCAGCGATCGAAAAGCATGTGTAATTAAGAGACATAACAGTGCTTCTGTAAGCAGGAAAAATGTACGTCGCACTGAGATGGTACCAGATGCCAAAAAACTGGAAACTATTTGAAGGAAAGCATAGAGTAACCACCCGCCTATCTGCAATGACCAGTATAATCGGTTCTTTCTAAACATTCCGTTTAATTCAAACAGTAATCATGAGGATTATTATAAAAATTTGAATTGAATTAAATAAACGAACAATATGGCCGTTGTTATGATCAACGTCCACGTTATGATGATAAGCGGTTTTTTATACGCCATCAATCGCGGCTCAAGGGTAAGCGTGTTGGCAATAAATGCAAGACCCGCCATGGAATATAGTGTGGCCTCGAGGTAATCGTGGAGATACAATTGGTAAATGCCAACGCCTATAAAAATAAGCCCAAATAAGTATTGCCGTACGCGTGTATTCATTGTTTTTTTGAGGTTGCAACCACATCCCTAAGGACATATCAGTTTAATTCTGCTTTCAAAAATTTTCCGGTATAACTCTTTATATTTTTACTTACCACTTCAGGAGTTCCTTTCGCCACGATCATTCCTCCTTTAGCTCCGCCTTCAGGGCCGAGGTCAACGACATAGTCAGCGGATTTAATTACATCCATGTTGTGTTCAATCACCAATACCGTATTGCCTTTATCGACAAGCTTCTGCAAGACATCCAGTAAATGTGCGATGTCCTGAAAATGCAATCCGGTGGTTGGCTCATCGAGAATGTAAAAAGTTTTACCTGTATCGCGTTTCGATAATTCAGTTGCAAGCTTAACACGTTGGGCTTCCCCGCCCGATAAGGTGGTGGCATGTTGCCCTAAGGAAATATATCCTAATCCAACTTCACTTAGTGTTTGAATTTTACGCAATATTTTTGGTTGGTTCTCGAAGAACGTAACGGCTTCTTCGACAGTCATGTCAAGTACATCGCTGATGGATTTTCCTTTAAATCGAACTTCAAGCGTTTCGCGATTATATCTTTTTCCTTTACAGGTTTCACAAGGCACATGTACATCGGGTAAAAATTCCATTTCAATCAATCGCAATCCTGCACCCTCGCAGGTTTCACATCGTCCGCCTTTTACGTTGAACGAGAAACGCCCTGTTTTGTAACCGCGTATCTTTGCCTCTGGTAACTGCGCGAATAAATCACGGATGTCCGTAAACACGCCTGTGTAGGTGGCTGGGTTTGAACGTGGTGTCCGACCAATCGGCGACTGATCTACCTCGATTACTTTGTCAACTTCATCAAGCCCCTCCACCGATTCGAATTCCAATGGTTCTGTTCTTGAGTTGTAAAAATGCCTATTGAGTATTGGAAATAAAGTATCATGAATCAACGTCGACTTTCCACTGCCGGAAACACCGGTAATGCAGGTAAATGCAGCTAAAGGAATTTCAAGTGTTACGTTTTTTAAATTGTTTCCTTTTGCCCCTTTAAGTATAATCTGTTCTCCATTGCCTTTGCGTCGCCCCTTATCATAAGGGATACGAATGAGACCGCTGAGATACTTTGCAGTGGTACTGTTGTTGTCTAAAAACTGTTTCGGACTTCCTGCAGCGACGACATGGCCACCGTGTCGTCCTGCACCAGGGCCGATGTCAACAATAAAATCCGACTCCAGCATCATGTCTTTATCGTGTTCCACAACAACCACCGAGTTACCTATATCACGCAGGTCCTTTAATGCTTTTATCAACTTCACATTATCACGTGCATGTAATCCTATACTGGGTTCATCCAGGATGTACAACACGCCGACAAGTTGGGTTCCTATCTGCGTTGCCAATCTGATCCGTTGAGATTCACCACCACTTAATGTACGGATCGGGCGGTTGAGATTTAAATAATCCAGGCCGACATCCAATAAAAAACCGATTCGTTTTCTGATTTCCTTTAATACTTCTGTTGCAATTACCCTTTGCTTATCATTCAGTCGTGTCTCAAGGCCATCAAACCATTTATTTAAACTGTTAATATCCAGTACCGCGAGTTCTGCAATATTTTTTTTGTCGATAAGGAAATGCAGTGATTCCTTTTTTAATCGCATGCCCTTGCACTCATGGCAAACTTTTGTAATCGTAAAGTCGTCCACCCATTTTCTAATGGCTTCAGATCCTTCGTCGCGTTGTTTCTGAAGGAAATTGATAATGCCTTCGAACTTTGTGTTCCAGTCTGTACCCGGATACTTCACGCTTGAAACAGCAACCGGTATCTCATCACCAAATAACAACACCTTTAATACATCTTTTGGGATTTCTTTGATTGGCGTTGTCAGTGTCACTTTATGTCTTTTCAGAATCGCCTCAATTTTTTTAAAAATCCAGATGTCGCGGTATTCACCCAGCGGAAGGATAGCACCACGACTAATGCTGAGTTTTTTATCGGGGATAATAGAATCTTCTGTGATCTCTTCAATAACACCTAATCCGTTACACACAGGGCATGCGCCATAAGGAGAATTAAATGAAAAATTATTTGGTGCAGGCTCATCATATGATAAACCGGTTGTTGGATCCATCAGAAATTTGGAGAAGTGATGCACTTTACCGTTCTCCTCCATAATGATAATAATCCCTTTTCCTTCTTTTAAGGATTTGTTAATCGATTGGCCGATCCTGTAACGATCTTTTTCATCAGCGACAATCCGGTCGATAACTACTTCGATGTCGTGAATTTTATACCGGTCGAGCTGCATCTTTGCCGTGATCTCCTGCAACTCCCCGTCTACCCGCACTTTCGTATATCCAAATTTGCGGATTTGCTGGAACAACTCACGATAATGTCCTTTACGTCCTTTGATTACCGGGGCCAGTAGAATTAATTTTTTACCTTTTAGCGTTGTGAGAACTGCATCAAGAATCTGGTCTTCCGACTGGCGTACCATACGTTCGCCACTGAGATATGAAAAGGCTTCACCTGCACGAGCGAAAAGCAAACGCATAAAGTCATAAATCTCGGTAACAGTGCCCACCGTTGATCGCGGATTTCGTGAAGTGGTTTTTTGTTCGATTGAAATAACCGGGCTCAATCCGTTGATCTTATCGACATCCGGCCGTTCAAGATTTCCGATAAAACTGCGGGCGTAGGCAGAAAAACTTTCCATATACCGACGCTGGCCTTCAGCATAAATGGTGTCAAAGGCGAGTGACGATTTTCCGCTTCCGCTAATCCCTGTGATGACAACCAGCTTATTCCTTGGAAAACTAATGGATATGTTTTTCAGGTTGTGTTCCCGTGCACCGATTACTTCTATTTGGTCGTGACCGTTAAGATCCTGAACCTTTTCTCTAACTGCGTTTTTCGCCATTTCCAGGGTTTGTAAGACAAATACAAAAATGTCGACAGGAATGTTTCTTACAAAGTGAAAATGTAAGCCTTTTCTTTCAATAAGTTATGATTCAATAAAAAATCAGGGCATTTCACTGCCCATTGCTGCTTTCAGCATATCAAACCAGTCTTGCCTATCCAGTTTGATCTCCATCGCTGCGGCGCTCTCTATGATCCGCTCGGGTTTCGTTGTGCCAATGACCGGGAAGATGATTGATGGGTGGTTGAGGAGCCAGGCCAGGGATAATTGGTTACCTGTTGCGTTATACTTTTCTTCTTTTTTACTGAAAATGTGTTTATTGGTTTCATTCATCAAATTACCGCCACCAAGTGGTGACCAAGCCATGGGTGAAGTACGTTGTTTCATCAGTACATCGAGGGTACCATCAAACATGGGTTGACTACATGTTAATGAAATTTCAACCTGATTGGTTACCAGGGGGAATGGCAAATAGCTTTGAAGCATTTCGAATTGAAAGGGTGTAAAATTCGAGACACCAAAATGAAGTACTTTCCCGTTGTTCTTCAAAATTGTAAAAGCTTCTGCAACTTCAACCGGATTCAAAAGTGGGTCGGGTCGGTGAATGAGCAACAGATCTAAATAATGCGTTCCATGAAGCTTCAACGAATTATCGACAGACTTTAAAATATGTTCTTTGGAGGTATCATAGTGTTTCACCCAGCTTTCAGGTCGTTTTAAAGAAGGAAATTTTATCCCACACTTCGTTACGATTTCCATTTTCGTTCGAAGACCATCATCCTTTTTAAGGGCATTACCAAAAATTTCCTCGTTACTGTGATCACCATAAATGTCAGCGTTGTCAAACGTAGTGATTCCCTGATCCAGGGAAGTTTGGATCAATCGACTCACCGTACTCGCATCTACGGTATGCCACCGCCATGCTCCGGCGATAATGCGTGAGAATACTGGGCCTTCGGGGTGTAGAAGTCTTCTTTCCATGAATAAAGTGAGGTTATAATTTATTTAGTGTTGGGAAAAACTCATCAAAGAACATCAATCACTTTCGAAAAATTGTGTGGGGGGCGATATGCCTCCTTCAGTGTTGATAAATATTAATTCGATGATCTTTCATTCAAGTTTTTTTCGCCTCTCGGGCCGGCTGGGCCCAGCATACTGGTATTGTCGCTGAACATGATCCGCGCAAACCCCTGCCAGACCAAAGATAATGTTATGCGACAACACCAGTATGCTGAACGATGGTGTGGGTGTGCCCTTATTCTGTGATTACCGAAATAGTATGCTTTTTAGTCCGAGACGTGATTTCCTTGCGTCTCTAGTTTTTTCCGGACACTAATAGCTACAATTCCCTGATAAGTTCGACGAATAAGGTGGAGAGATTTACTTCTGCCGCTTTGGCTACGGCAATGATCTCTGTAATGTTAATGGGTTTTAAATTATCGGGATCACAATCGTCGGTTAAAACAGAAATTGCACAACACGGTAATCCTGCATGGTTGGCTACAATCACTTCCGGTACCGTACTCATGCCTACTGCATCAGCACCGATACGTTGAAGAAACCTGTACTCGGCACGGGTTTCGAGATTTGGTCCCTGAACACATGCGTAAACACCAACGTTTAATTTTATTTTCTTTTCAACAGCGATTGCCTTAAGTCTGTTATTTAACTCCGTGGAATATGGCTGGCTCATATCCGGAAAACGCGGGCCTAAATTATCGTCATTCTTTCCACGCAATGGATTTTCAGGCTGAAGGTTAATGTGATCATCCAGCAACATCAGTTCACCTTTCTTACATGCAGGAACTAAACTACCCGCCGCATTGGAGATCAGAAGGGTTTTAACACCCAACGCTTTCATTACACGCACAGGGAATGTTACCTCTTGAAGAGCATAACCTTCGTAATAATGAAACCTGCCCTGCATGGCAATAACCTTTTTGCCACCGATATCCCCATAGATCATTCTGCCCTTGTGAGATTCAACCGTCGCCAGGGGAAAATGTGGAATTGAAGTATATGGAATTTCAACAGGTGATGCGATGTGTTGCACAAATCCATTTCCCAACCCCGTGCCGAGGATGACACAAACCTCCGGTGAGGTTATACCCTGTGATTGGAGAAAGTTTACAGCTTCTTCGATGTTTTTGATCAAGACGATTTTATTTTGAAGGTCAACAATGTCGAGACATTCGTCATCATTTTCAAGCCCTACCGTTTTATTCCCTTAAGTGTAGAATTTGGAGCACTAACGTAGTAAAGATCCATTTAGCCGCAACAATTCTATCTCAGCGGCTTTCGCCATGTATCGTGCGGTGATCAACCGTGTATAAGCATCTGCCAGACTTTGCTGTGCCGTTCTCAATTCAACAAACGTTGAAGCGCCACGCTTGAAAACGGCAAGTGCAATGTTTACATTCTCTTTAGCCAGCAATATGTTTTCTTCTTCAACAAGGAGAATCTTTCTGGCGTTATCGTAATTGGTGAAAGCATTCTCTGCTGATACATTCACATTAACCTTTTGTTGTTCATACAACAACTCCTGCTGATTCAATGTAATTTTTGATTGCTGGGCCAATCGCCGTTGATTCATCCCGTTAAAAATGGGAATGTTTAGTGTTAAACCATAGTTAAAACCCGTGTTCAAATTAAACAGCGGTGAAAAAGGGCTTTGTACCTTGGTGTTTTCGGTCTCGCTATAAGTATAAGCCGCATTAAAATCAAGAAATGGTAAAAATTCCGCCTTGCGTTCGCGTATAGCAAATGAGGCCACATCGACATTTCGTCGTGAGACCTGTAGATTATAATTGGTCCTTTCAATTTCATTCAGGATATCTTCCCGTTGCAAATTGAGTTCAATAATTATTGTGTCAGAAACATCATAAGGAGTTGGAAGTTGCATTCCTACCAGCGCATTAAGTTGTTTTTTTAACTGTTCAATGAGTGATTCCTGTTGCAAAGCCTGCGTACGTTGTTCATTATAGTCGACGCGTGCCTGAAGTAACTCCGGTTTTGCACCGGTACCTACTTCGAATTTTAATTCAGCAAGCTTTACGCGCTCCTGACTCACCGACATCTGCTCCTGGATCGCCTTCAACTGCTGTTTTTGTCTGACGATGTCGTAATAATTTGTTGTAACAGAGGCGATGGTGTTAACCATTTGATCTTTCACAACCAGTTCACCCTGTTCGGCGATCATTTCAATTCTTTCGCGGGTTGCAAACATCCGAAGGCCATCGAACAAAGTCCAGACCAGTTGTACCGAACCGCTTAAGTTGTTCGAAGCCGTCGGGCCTTTTCGCGTTTGAATTTCACCGGTGGTCTGACTACGCGTTTGTACCTCCTGATCATTTTTGTTCCATACCAGTGCACCCGTTGCATTTACACGTGGCAAAAAAGCGTTGTATGCATAATCATCGTCAAGTGTTGCAGATTCAGCTGCCTTTTCAGCAATCCTGATATCATAGTTTTTTTCCAATGCCAGCGCCACTACCTGCTCCAGCGACACATCCTCCTGGGCGTTAACCAGAGTGGTAGTCAAAACAATACTCAAACACAATAACAAAATCCTACGCATCATAGACTACTTCCTTTTTACCTTGCAATTGTTCCTCGAACGTTACTGGTTTTTGCTTGCGGGCTAAGAACGTGTACATCGCCGGAATAACAAAGAGTGTTAATAAAAGTGAAAATAAAATACCACCGACGATCACAATACCCAATGGCTGGCGACTCGTGGATGCAGCACCCAACGATAGGGCTATTGGCAATGATCCCAGCGCCATCGTCAAACTTGTCATCAGGATCGGACGAAGGCGCATGCGTGATGCTTCTAACACAGCTTGCATCGCAGAAAGCCCTTCTGCTCTTCGTTGATTGGCAAATTCAACAATAAGGATACCGTTTTTCGTTACAAGGCCTATCAACATGATCATCCCGATCTGTGAAAATATATTCAGTGTTTGTCCGAATAACCAAAGCGAGATCAACGCGCCGCAGATTGCAAGCGGTACAGTAAACATAATGGTCAAGGGATCAAGGAAACTTTCGAACTGCGCAGCGAGAATCAGGTAGATCAACACGAGTGCTAACAAAAATGCAAACGAAGTATTGCTTGAGCTCTCCGCATAATCACGCGATGAACCTGACAACGAAGTAACAAATGTATCATCCAACAATTTTTCACGAATTTCTTCCATGGCCGCAATACCATCTCCCATCGCTTTACCAGGTGCCAGAGCGGCGGAAATGGTAGCCGACTTAAAGCGATTGTAATGATACAATGTAGGTGGCGTTGTGGACTCCTCAATGGAAACCAGGTTATCAATCGAAATTAGTTCGCCTGAATTTGTACGTACATAAAGACTTTTCAAATCAGCAGGATCATCCCGGTTATTGCGGCTAACCTGTCCCATAACCTGATATTGTTTTCCTTCTTTGGTAAAATAGCCAAATCGCAAATTACTATAAGCAAGCTGAAGGGTTTGCGAAATATCCTGTACGCTTACACCAAGTTGTGTAGCCTTTAACCGATTGATCTGAACTTTCAATTCAGGTTTATTGAATTTTAAGTCCGCATCCACAGTTTGTAGTGCGGGATGGTCTTCGGCAGCCGCTAAAAATTTAGGAAGCACTTCCTTGAGCTTGTCGAAGTTATTATTTTGAATAACAAACTGCACAGGCAATCCTCCGCGGCGGTTAACGGCGATGGTTTGTTCTTCAATAACAAAAGCGCGACCCTCCGGGAAGTTCCGGATATTCCGGTTCACCATATCCACAATTTCTTTCTGTGAGCGTTCGCGTTCACCAGGATCGGTAAGTGTAACCCGCACAAATCCGGAATTCACGGAACCAGAACCACTAAAACCAGGTGCCGTCACCGATAGGGCAGTTCTGTATTCGGGAACAGAATCCATTACAAACTGGACAACATCTTTCACATAGTTATCCATGTAATCATAGGCGGTGCCTTCCGGTGCTGTGAGTTGAATCCGGAATTGACTTCGATCTTCCATCGGAGCCAGTTCAGATTGCATGTTTGTGCCAATAAGGTAAGTGACACCGAAACAAACAAAGATAATTGCTACGGCGATCCATCGGTGCCGCATAAAGCCATTAAGAAATCTGCCGTATCCGTTTTCCATTCCGGTGAAAAACGGTTCGGTTTTCTGATAAAACCAGGAGTGCTGATGTTTGGAACGCGTGAGCTTTACACTGAGTACGGGCGTAAGCGTTAATGAAACAAAGCAAGACACCAATACTGCACCAGCAACGACAACACCGAATTCAGTAAATAACCTGCCGGTAAACCCTTCTAAAAAAAGAATGGGTAGGAATACAACGGCCAGGGTAATGGACGTGGAAATAACGGCAAAGAAAATTTCTTTTGATCCCTCTTTGGCGGCCTGGTATTTATTCATTCCGCCTTCGAGTTTTTTGTAAATGTTTTCTGTTACTACGATACCGTCATCCACCACCAAACCAGTAGCCAGTACGATACCCAGCATGGTTAGCACATTAACCGAAAAACCACAGAGGTACATGATAAAAAACGTGGTGAGTAATGAAACCGGAATATCGATCAACGGCCTGAATGCAATGATGGCATCGCGGAAGAACAAATAGATCACCATTACAACGAGGAGGAACGAGATGAGTAGTGTCTCTTCTACTTCCAAAATTGAACGTTTGATGAACACGGTTTGATCCATGGCGATGTCCAGCGAAATGTCTTCCGGCACATCGCGTTTGATCTGCTCGAGTCTTTTATAAAACTCATCAGAAATAGAAACATAGTTGGCACCAGGAAGTGGAACGATGGCCAGACCGACCATGGCGATATTACTTTCTCTTAAAATGGACTCTTCATTTTCAGGGCCCAACACGGCTTGTCCGACATCACGTAAACGAATATTGCCCCGTGGTGTGGATTTGATAACCACATTTGCAAAATCTTCTTCGGTATACAATCGGCCGAAAGTTCGAACTGTCAACTCTGTTGAATTCCCGGCAATTTTTCCAGAAGGCAATTCAACATTTTCACGGTTAAGTGCGTTTTGAACATCGAGTGGTGTAAGGTTGTAGGCACTTAATTTAGCCGGATCAATCCAGATGCGCATGGCCCATCTTTTCTCACCCCATACCTGTATTCCACTTACACCGGGGATTGTCTGAAGGCGTTCTACCAGTACGTTGTTACAATACTCCGTGAGTTGCAAATTGTTTTTCGTATTGCTCTGCACCGTCATGGAAATGATCGAGCTTGAATTTGCATCCGCCTTTGATACTACCGGCGGACCTGGCAAATCATCCGGAAGAGAACGCACTGCCTGCGAAACTTTGTCACGCACATCATTGGCTGCGGCTTCGAGGTCAACACCAAGTTCAAATTCTATGGATATATTACTTCTACTTACACTAGATCCTGAAGTAATGTTACGAATACCGGCGATGCCGTTAACCGATTTTTCAAGCGGTTCTGTGATCTGCGATTCAATAATATCAGCATTAGCGCCGGGGTATGTTGTATTCACACTGATGATGGGCGGATCGATCGCGGGATAGTCACGCACACCCAGCGATGTAAATCCGATTACCCCGAACAACACCAGGATAATGTTCATCACAATAGCCATAACAGGCCTTCTTAAACTTAATTCAGATATATTCATGAAATGTATCTCCTGCTTAATTTTTTTTGTATCGGTTCACCTTGTTTAGCCGAACTTTCGCTCCAGGCCTGATGGCCATTAAACCGGTAGTGATCACCGTATCCCCTGCGGCTACCCCCTTGGTAATCTGAACAAAAACCGAATCACGCAACCCGGTTTCTACCTCTACAAACTGTACGCTGTCATTTTTAAAAAGAATTACTTCTTTGTTCCGCGCCTGTGGTATTACCGCCTGCGTGGGTACGAGTAACCCATTTTTTACTTTGCCCAATTGTAATGTTACACGGGCAAAAATCCCGGGGACGAGCTCGGGATGTTTTTCTGTGACGAGGCCGCGTACACGTAACGTGCGCGTAGCCTGATCAACCTGACTTTCCGTAGCAATAACGCTTGCCCTATGCGTTTCCTCACCGCCATCTACTTTAAATCGGATTTTGTTACCTTGACTGATCTCCCGGGCATACTTCTCTGGTACAGCAAATTCAAGTTTTAAACGATCTACCTTACGAAGCGTAGTAATCACCTCCGCCGGCGATAGATAAGCGCCTAAACTAATATTGCGTAGGCCTACCTGCCCTCTGTAGGGCGCGCGGATTTCTGTTTTGGATATGGCTATACGGGTTGATTGAATATCCGCTTTTAAATTCTCCACCTGTAGGGTAGCCAAATCGTAGTCCTGTTGACTGATCCCGTTAATCTGCAATAGTTCTTTGTTTCGTTCTTCGTTTTTTATGGCGATCTCAAGTTGAACCTGAAGCTTGTTTAACTGCGCCTGAAGATCTGCATCAAACAATTTGACCAATAACTCACCCCTTTGGACAACAGCGCCCTCATTGATATTCAGCTTGATGACTCGGCCACTTACTTCCGAGCGTATTTGAGTTTCTTCTTCCGGCAGCAATGTACCGGGCACTTCAACTTCATCACTCAATGGATGCTCCGCTACAAAAAAGCCGTCTACAGATAACGGCCCCTGCTGACGGTTACCCGCTACTTGCTGTTTTTCTTTTTTATCACACGAGACCATGGCTATCATTATACAGAGAACCAAAAACACGAAACGAATTAGATACATAATAATTTTAAACTTGATGTAAACACCTTAAGGGTGTATTGTATTCAACGCAGGATTATTTTAAAAATTCCTGGTGCAGAGCGAGTACCTGGGGAATAATCAACTGGTGTTCGTTATTATAAATCACATAATCTGCCCGGTTCACTTTATCCTCATCGGGCCACTGTTTATTTATAATATCCATGATCTGACTGGACGTTCTATGTTTGTCGCGCGATTGTATTCGTTTTAATCTTAACTCCAGTGGACTAAACACAACAACGATTTTATCCAGTTGCTGATGGGTGCCCGTTTCAAACAGCAATGCAGCTTCTTTCATCACATAGTTCTTACCGCCGTGTTGCCTCGTCCAGTTTGCATAATCTTCACCAGCACGTGGATGAACCAGCTCATTCAATCTCCCCAGTTTCTCTTCATTAGCGAACACGTTCGCCGCCAGGTACTTTCGATTAACCTGCCCGAGGCTATCGTACGACAAATCACCGAATTCTTTCCTGATCTGTGATATAAGTATTCCATCGGTGGTCATAAGATATTTCGCCCGGCTATCGGCATCGTAGATGGGAACACCAAGCGCTTGAAAAATTTTACAAACGATGGTTTTTCCGGATCCTATGCCTCCGGTTATTCCTATTTGAAGCGGCATCTTCAATGTTAAAACTTTACAAAGATGGAATCAATCTTCAGCACCTGAGAATGTGGAGGCAACCCTTCAACTACAGGCAATAGTCTTTGAACGCCCCCCTCAAAATCTTTTAAATCAACAACAGCCGAAAGAGAATCCGGGTCATATTTTTCAAGATAACGTTCAGGGATGGCAAAGCGACACAACAAAGCATTGATTCCCAGTTGTGGGTTTGCCTCCGTCGGATAATTTCTGATCTCAAGTTTTACAGAATCGCTAACCCTTACCAGTTTGTCCACATCGAAACTTACGCGCACAGTAGGTGGGTCACGCTTAATCAATTCATTGT
>Ga0196965_1000271_pt1 | contig 35874 bp, 31 predicted proteins | sample S1_20metaG_FD_148668 | JGI IMG/M metagenome (GOLD analysis project Ga0196965, IMG submission 148668) | Soil microbial communities from Anza Borrego desert, Southern California, United States - S1_20 | ecosystem: Environmental > Terrestrial > Soil > Desert | place: USA: California | collected...
GCAATATCGGCCATACTGGCTGGCAGGGATGCCACCTGATGAGCGCGCCACCGAACTGCCCGACCGTGCAGCAATGCCCGCACCCGCTGAGCGCGCCGCCGAACTGCCCGACCGTGCAGCAATGCCATCAGGTCGGCATCACCGGCTGGCAGGGCTGCGGACAGGAGCAGCAGGGCGGTAATATCGGCCATACCGGCTGGCAGGGCTGCCACCTGCTGAGCGCGCCGCCGAACTGCCCCACCGTGCAGCAATGCCCGCCGCCGCTGAGCGCTCCGCCGCATTGCCCGACGGTCCAGGAATGCCTCGGCGCCGTGCATCCGGTGAGCGTCCCGCCGCATTGCCCGACGGTCGCGCCGATGTGCCCGCCGTTGCTCAGCCAACCCGGCCGCTGCCCGACGGTCGGCATCGCCTGCTTCCCGACGGTGAGCGGACCGTGCCTGCCCTATACGATGGGCGGCTGCGTCCGCGAGGAGGCGCCGCCCACCCACAGCGGCTGCTCCCCGTTCCAGACGGCGGCACCCTGGCACTGCTGAGCTGCCGCGTCTCCCGCCGAGGGAGGTGAGGGCTAGCCGAAGGCGGTCTCCCTTGAAAAGGGGAGGCCGTTTTCGTTTGCGCGGCTTAGCGGGCAGAGGTCGAGCGGGCGGCTTGCGCTGGCTCGGAGGCGATGCAGGAAAAATGGCGCGCCCGGAAGGATTCGAACCTCCGGCCCCCAGATTCGTAGTCCGGAGCACCGTAACCACAACCGGCAGTACGCAGCTTGCCAGTGGTGGACAGTGTTGTATTTTGCTGTGTTTGCCGTAGTTTAGGACCGCTGCCGAGTTGGCTGCTGTGGGTACAACCTTACCCCTTTTTGCCCCACCGAGATTGTCCCCCGCTTGTCCAGGAGACAACTCGAATGATCGCCCTGATCAACCTTACCGCCCTCAAAAACCTGCCGCGCACCCTCAAAGGACAAAAGCGGCAGTTCATCTGGGACAGCCGAATCATCGGCTTCGGCGCCTACCGAACCACCCGCGGCCACGTCGTCTTCGTATACCAATTCCGCCTCAGTCCCGACCGCCCAACACAGCGCATCACGATCGGCAAGCTCGGGCCGCTCACGCCAGACCAGGCCAGAATGATCGCCGCCGGCGCTGCCCTCGAAGTGGCCACTGGCGTCGACCCGATCGCCAAACGGCGGGAAGCCCTGAAACTCGTCGAGCGCGACGAATCGCTCCTCCTCAGCAACTTCGCCCAGCACTACCTCAAGGTCAGTGTTGACGCCAGGAAGCTCAGATCGGCCAAAGATATCCGCTTCACCATCGAGAACGACATCTGTCCGCGCCTCGGCCACCTGCTAATCTCCGAGATCGATATCCCCACCACCGAGGCGATGATGAAAGACCTCGCGCGGCGGAGCAAATCGGCGCCGCGGTCCGCCCTCATCCAGCTGAAGGCCATGCTCAACTACGCCAAAGACACCCACAAAATCGACCGCGTTCTCATCGATGCACTGAAATCCATACAAAGCGGGAAACGCGCCCGCGTTCTTACCCGCACCGAGCTCACGCGCTTTATCGAAGCAATCCACGATCTCGGCGACGTCCGTGGCGACGCCCTCTTGTGCCTGCTCCTCCTCCCGAAGCGCGTGAACGAAGTCGCAGCCATGGAATGGCGCGAAATCGACGACCGAAATTGGGTCTGGACGCTTCCAGGCAGGCGCACCAAGAACAGCACCGAAGAGACCATCATCCTGCCGCCCAAGGTCATCGAAATCCTCCAGCGGCAACAACCCAACCCAAATCTCAGACAGGGCTTCGTCTTCACCCTCGACGGCAGCCACTACGCCAGGCTCGGGAGCAAGATGAAGGTCTCAGTCGATGCCTACATGCACCGCCGAATCGAACTAGCCGCCGCACAAGGCCAGCTGATGGACCCGGTCAAATACTGGGTGTTCCACGACCTTCGACGTACCGCTGCCACAACATTGCGCAAAAAGCCGTTCTTCGTCCCGCCACACGTCCTAGAAGCCATGCTTCATCACACTTCCAGCATCGCGCCGCTGCAAACCGTCTACCAAATCGATAACGGTGAGGACGAAGTCGCCGAAGTTCTCGTGACTTGGAGCAACTATATCGATACACTCATCACCGATGAGAATGCATGGCCGGGGGGCAAAAACCTCGATCCGTTGAGCAAGGAGGAAATCGAGGCGCGAGTCGCTTCCCTCCGTGCCGACTGGCCAAAAAGACGGGGCCCGAACGATGACGAAGAGGATGCCGAAGACTGAGGAGTCGCCCCTCGACTGGTCGATCCATCGCGACCGCTCGCGCTGGCCCGTATCCACAAAGACCTTCCTCGCAGAAGCCACCCTTATCACCGGCAATGCCCTCTGCGTCCCCTGGGACGGCAGCGAGCCCGCCTGGATGTCCCATCCCAAACGCTCGCCCGTTCCATTCGCACACGAAGCCTTCATCGGCGGCGCGCCGGTCGCCGCGGTGCACGCCGAGTTCGCGCCCGAAATCCGAACCGCAATGTCGCCAGCCGAATACCTGCTCAGGCTCATCAACGTAGACCCGGCCGCCTGGCACGAAGGCGAACTCCCCTACCCCGCCGACGCCTCTCTCGCCGCGCTCGAGCTGAGAGCCCGCAACAAGGAAGACCAGGACGACCCGATCACACCCGCACACTGGGGCGACGTGGCCTGCCAGATAAACAGCGAGATCGCCGAGCTAGATGTCGCAGAGCGCGCGCTTCGCGCGATCGCCGAGCTCATCGCGAACCTCGCCTTGTCGACACGCCTCAGAACCTACGCCCGCCCGTTCGGCGGCGGGGCCATGATCGAACTTGAACCCAGCCTCTGGGAACTCGACGACCCCCTCACCCGTGCCGCCACCTGTACCCTCAGCCTCAATGATCCGTTCAACCGCAACGCCGCGCCTACCCACCTCATCTTCGTCGAACGCAGCGACCTCGAACCGGCGCTCGCCAGCCTCACCCCCGCCGACAAGGTCTACCTCATCAAGGAACTCGAGGGCGGCGATCGCCAGGGCCGCTACGCCGGCGCGGTCGAGGAACTCACCGAATGGATCTGCGACAGGGCCAAAGACCCTTACTTCAAGGACTGGCGGCGCGCGCACTGGGAGGAGGCCGCATGCCTCCTCGGCTCCTGGGCCACCGGATCCGTCTTCGATGACGCCTGGACGGCTGCGACCGGGACCCACCCGCACCTCGTCAAGATCGGACGGCCACGCAAAGACGAAGAGCCCAGCCCGATCCCGGACCGCTCCAACGTCTACGAATTCCGCTCAAAAACCTCCCAATAAACCGGCGGAAAACCACCGGATATTGGCAGTTCGACCTCTACGATTGCCACTATTTCCTCCTGTTAGCCCTTGCTCGCCGATCAATGCTGGCCGGCGAAGCAAGGACCTAACGATGAATACCGACGACACCCTCCAGACCGCCTCTACCGCGCTACCGCCGCGCATGGTCGATACCGCGACCGCAGCCGCCTATCTCGGCCTCGCGAAGAACACCTTGGAAAAGGCGAGAATCTACGGCTCAGGACCCCGCTTCGCGAAATATCGCCGCGCGGTCCGCTACTCGATCGACGAGCTCAACGCCTGGATCGAGAAGAACAGCGCCAACTCCACCAGCGAGCACTGGCGAGCCAACTAGACGAACCCTGCACCACCGAAAGACTGGATGCAATGCGATGAAGCAGGATGTGGGAGGAAACGGGCGCCGTCTTCTCCCACCCTGCCACGCTCGAGGACGAGGTGCCTAGTGGACCAGCCGGAAAGACCAGGAACCGGCGCGACCTTTGCGCCGCGCCGCGAGAACATAGACGTTGACCGATTGAAGCAGTCCATCCGGCTCAGCGACGTCGTCTCACGCTACACCCAGCTGCGGCCAGCCGGCCCTCGGCACAACGGCCTTTGCCCGTTCCACGACGACAAGAAGCCGAGCCTCGTCGTCTCCGACGACGTCGGGCTCTACTACTGCCACGCCTGCCAAGTTGGCGGCGACGTCATCGACTTCGTCAAAGCCATGCATAAATGCAGCTTCATCGACGCCGTCAAAATCATATCCGGCGTCATCCCTGCGCTCGACGTCGCCCGCTATCGTAAGCAAACCAAGAAGCTCGAATGCGCCAAACGCGCCCTCTGCTCCGTCTACGCCCGTATCCAGTGGCAGGAAGGCGTTCGCATCGAAGGGTCCCCCGCCGCGGTCTACCTTCGCTCGCGAGGCATCCGGTGCGATATTCCGTCCAGCCTCCGTTACGGCCGGCCGCATCTCTGGACCAACCTCATGACCGGCGACAAAGGCCCAAGACAGGACGCGCTCATCGCGGCCTGCCATGATGCCTCGGGCCGCATCACGGGCGTCCAGCGCATCTTCCTGCAGCCCAACGGCACGATCGCCCGGCTGCGAAAGCCCAAACGCAATGTCGGCATGATAAGAGGTGGCGCGCTGCGCCTCGGACCCGAAGGCATCGAGATGATCGTCTGCGAAGGACCGGAAGACGGACTCACACTCGCCCAGATGATGCCCTCCATGCCGGTCTGGGTCGGCCTCGGCTCGGGCAACATGGCGGCCATGATCCTCCCGCCAGGCGTCGACCGCGTCCTCGTCGCCGGCGACAACAACCAAGCCGGCCGGCGGGCCGCGAGACTCGCCTGCGACGCCTTCCGGAGCCAGGGCCGCCAAGCCACCCCGATCTTCCCGGACGCCGACTACGAAGACTTCAACGACCAGCTGCGCGACCGAAAAACGGTGTCGGCGACCACTGCGGCCGCGACGCCAAAGCCACGGGATCGACCCTACTCTACCGAGCATTGAAATGCCGTCACCCACGGCCATGGCCGTGCTGCCCCGATGATACTTACTTCTGAGAGCCGGTGGCGAGAGGCGGCTCCTCAGTGACCCTGTCCAGCACGTCAAGCGACATGCTGACATAAGCCGCAGCTTGGAAAAGACCGATCTCGTCCAGTCCGTCGAGGAGCCTGGCCATTTCCGCACGCAAGCCGCGAATGGTTGATCCCGACGATCGGTCCGAAGACCCTTCTGCGCCCGTCATCGCCTCAAGGCCGTCGCTCCGATCCGGCGACTAAAACGTCGGGCGTCTCATCCGAGGGGCACGGCGATCGACCTCGGCGCGAAGCGCAGCATCGTGAGCTGCCAATATGCGGACGCCGCTCCTAAGCCGAGTCGAATGCTGCATAGGCCCGATTTCCACGTAGACCGAAGGCAGCTGCAGCCCCTGGACGTAAGCGAGCTGATTGCAGACAGGCTCGCCCCGGGTGCAGTAGAGAAACTCGAAGCCGTTCTCCCAGCCCGCGCGGCCGTAACGGCCCAGCAGCACCGCGCGAAGACGCTGGGGTGCGATCGCATCGCTGTTGATCGTGTACGCGACCTCAGAGACGACAGCCCCCACCGGCGTCGGCCTATAGTGAACCTCCACCCGCTCCGCATCCTTCACGAAGCTCTCCCAAGCGGGTACGCGCCCGTTCGCCGTCAACCGGCCCGGGCGCTGCGATGCGAGCCTCGCGACGGCGGCATCCCAGGAGGGTCCCTCGCCATTTTGACTCGGGCGATAACCCGCAGAGACAAGCACGGGCGAAGCCTCGGCTGAGGGCATCCCTACGCGAATTCCGGCCAGTTCGAGCTGCTGCCGCTCCGCCCCGCCGGCTACCTGAGCACGCTCGCCGCGGAGCTGCCCCTGGACCGGCGCCGCCACTGCGAGCAGCGCCAGCATCGATCCACCCGTCCAAGCTTTCATAGTCAGTGCACCCCCAAGAAACCATCGGTCCGCGCCGCTGCTTGCGCCAGCAACATCACGACTCAATAGAAGAAGATCGTTTATACGATTTTGTGGCGTACGGGAAGCCCGCTCAACCTTCCCGGCCGGTGAATTTGGTCCGATCATTTTTCAGCCCTGGCCACGAAGCCCTCCGGCTCAGCCTCATCGAGGAACGGCGCCAGGCCGGGCTCACCCAGACGGAGCTCGCCGGCCGCCTCAAGAAGCCGCAGCCCTTCATCTCCGCGATCGAACGCGGGATCCGCAGAGTCGACCTCGTGGAATTCTGCGCGATCATGCACGCCCTCGGCCGCGAGCCCCTCGAGGCCTTCGAGACCATCTACCGCCGATTCCCGGCACACATCGAAATCTAACCGCGGACGTGCCGTCGCTCCTGCGGTGATTTTAGGAGAGACGACAGCAGTGACTCTGACACTGCAGAGGCGTCAGCCAGTCGAGTTTGCACTGCCTTGGATAGCCGGCCGCCGCGACGCCATGTCGAGAAGTCGATACGCGCCCAGAGAGAAAACCACGATAGTGAGGCCGAAGAGCATCAGAAGGATTCCGAGCCCGAATTCGGCTTCGCGCTGCTCGTCACTTGAGAACCAGCTAAGCGCCGGACACACCAAAGCCAGCACGAGCAAAGCGAAGTCATTATGCGCCCACCGCGCCTGAAAGGCGAGGGAAGCCAACACCGACCAGAGGAACAGCAAACTAGAAACGAGAGCCAAGAAGTAGAGTGCCTCTTGGTACGAGTCCGGCTGCCACAGCTTCACGGTCGCGACAGCAACCAGCGCAACGCGGATGAACCATTCGAGCGCTTCGAATACCCCATATCTCGGCTTTTGGATGTTTTCGAAAGGCCTCTCCTTCTCTTCGAAGGCTTCCAGCTCCAAGTAGGTTGCGAACACAAAAAGCGCGAAGCTGCCGAACATCACCCACGCAAAAGCACGCCCGATAGCAGCGTTCCGCTGACCATCGATCAGTGTCATGAACCCCAGAGGAGATTGATCGCCTAGCTGCCACACGAGCTGCGCGAGCGTGATGGTCAAAAGCAGAATATAGACGTATTTAAACGACCTTTTCGGGAAATGCTTCGGCCCGACCATTCACCCCCCCGCGAATCACCTCGCCGCTTCCCGATCGGCGCCCCGCCTGCACTAGGTCCAACATAGCAATCAGAAATGCAATCGCGAATGCGGCGAGATGAAGCCACACACTCTCCTGCCGAGCCTGCCGCACCGTCATCATAAAGTACCAGGACCATGCGGCCATTGTGCCCGCGAAGATCAGCCACGCCACCCAAGGACGGTGCAAAATGCTCCGCCCGCCGTGAGCAGTTATCCAAACCGCGGCTGCGGTAAGCGGACTCATAATTGTCGCCGCGAAAAGGATCGTCAGTAGCAACGGAAACGGGTCGTCAAAAACATGAACGCAGATCAACATAAACGCGAGCACTGAAAACGACACTAAAGAGTGCGCTATCCGTAACTTCCACAACGCGCTCTTTTCCGCCGCCTCCTGCTCATCGGCTATCGAGTTTGCAGGCTTCTTGAACGGGTTCAAGCTGAAAAGATTTTCTGAAACGATCTGCGTCACAGAGATCGTCATATTGTCCAACGTCGACATCAGAACCGCCAGCATTCCAGCGAAGAGCGACGCGACAATCAAGACCGAGAGCAGGTCGGTAGCTCCGCTGCCGACGAACGCTTGGATAAGCCTCGACAAGCCCTCGGGCGCGCCGAGATACAGCCCTAGCAGCGCGACGCCAGCATAGACGGCCCCGCTGGCGATACCGACCCACCAAAAAATCTGATACTGCTTCTGAGGATCGTAGCCGGAGCCCATGTTGACGTTGACGATGCTATAGAACTGAGTCGTGACAGCCATAATGAGGGCCAGCGCAGCTGAGCTCGCGGCTAGAGTCCCATCTGTGGCTGCCGCTTGTGTCGAGGCCGCGACCGACGCGGGCTCGGCGGACATAAGAAGCCAACACAATGCGCCGAGGAACAGCACGATGAAGCCGATCTGAAATACGTCGGTGCTTACCGCTGCACGAAGGCCCCCCAAGGCTGTGTATGCGACGACCACGAGGTAGATCAGTAGAGCGAACCCGATATGCGCCGCTGGCGTCGGCTCGGCGAGCAAGCTGTCCACAATGATCTCACTGCCCACCTTGAGCTCAAAGCCTAGGACGAGGACGTAGGTGAGCGCCATGAACAAGCCAAAAAACCTACCAAACGCGCTGAGCGTGTAGGCGCCACTCGCGTCCCGCGCAGCGAGCAAATAGAAAATGTTCGGGGCACGCGCATCGGCCTTGTAGGCCAGGCTCCTGTAGAAGCGCGCGATCGCCCAGTACCCGAGCAACACCCCCGCTGGCGTCAAAAAGATCAGCCATCCCGTCGTCCGCGCCTGCGCCAATACGTATACAAGGCCGGTGCCAAGCGTTATCGAAAACGCCGTCAGCGAAATTATTGCTCGCCATGGCCTGCCCGCGTCATGGAAGAAACCAGCGGTTGTCGTGACCCGCCGGGCGTCTCTAATAGATACGACGATGTAAACGGCCAGAGAGGCAAACAGCGCGAATACGGCTGCCGTGGCCATTAGCCCAGCCGGGCCAAAACCATTAGAACAGACAGGGCGTTGAGCTCGGCAACTAGCGCGATGTCACCAGCTATAGACGCAAACTGCCTAGGTGTAGGCGGCACAATCACAATCAACCGTGCACCTGCAGGGCCGGCCTTCAGCTTCTTCATCGATGCCTCCATGCCCAGTTCAGCAAGTCAGCCCCTACTCAGCCCTGCAGGAATGGCCCGTGAATGCACTGGTAATCTGATGTTCAGACGGAGTCTGAGGTATCTCACGCGACTGAGCTTGTCGAGCAGTTTGCGTTCGGCGACGTCTTTTGCAGAGACCGTCTCAGCGCGACACCGCGTCGAGCGCAGCACGAGGATAGGTCGCGTATGCGCAGCGGCGCGGGATGGATTTTCGATCTACTGGAGGTCGAATTCACCAAATCGACTCGATAGGTCACGCGCTTCTCTGCGCACCGCCGACGCTCCCGGGCCCAGGGCCGCACATCGGTGTCGAAGACGACAGAGGTCCGCTGTTCACCGGGCTGCGCCGATCGCGCAAGCGCGCGTCGACGTTGGCTGACTGCGGAGCGCTCGACCAAAGGCAGTGGACGAAAGGAATGACGATCACCGAACGCTGCGACGCTTTCGGGGACGTTTCCGAACTCATTCGTTCGTTCGCGCTACCTAACCGTGTGTTTCGTTTCGGGTACGAAACACTTGACAACATCGCAGCCGCTCGCGATGATTCGCTATGGCAACGTCCTTCCTCTCTGACGGAACAGCATACCCGGGCGGCAAGGGCAGAAGCTATCAACACATCATAAACGTGATGCCGCCACATTCCCGATACATCGAGACGCATCTCGGGGCGGGGGCGGTGATGCGGACGAAGCGGCCGGCCAAGATCAACATCGGCATCGAAATGGACCAGCGCGTGATCGAGCGTTGGCGCAGAATTTCTCGATCCGACGTCCAGATCATCCAAGGCGACGCACTGCAGATATTGCCGCGCCTGGCGGTCGAAAACGGAGACCTCGTCTACTGCGATCCGCCGTTCCATCCAGCGACTAGACGGCGGCCGCGCAGCTACCGACACGACCTTTCGGCCGCAGACCATGAGCGACTTCTCGACTCCCTGACCGCGCTCCCGTGCCATGTTGTTCTCAGCGGCTACGCGAACGACCTCTACGAACGCCGTCTCGCGGCTTGGACAAGAACCGACTTCAGAACGCGAACCCATGCCCGCGCGGTGACAGAGTCGATCTGGACGAACTTCCAGCCTGGCCCTGTACTCCACGACTACTCGTTCGTCGGCCGGTGCTTCCGGGAACGCGAACGCATGCGCCGCCGCATCGACGCTCTCCGCTCGCGACTCACATCTGCATCGGATCTCGAACGCAACGCCGCGCTCGCCGCGCTCGCCGACACGCAGCCGCAAACCATCGTCACCGCTGCGGAGCGCATTCGATGAACATCGATCTCGCCAGCGCAGACGGCGCCAGAGCCCGGCTAAGCGCCGAATGGGCCAACCGCGACGTCTCCCTTTACCTCAGCAGATGCCAGATCGACACGCCTCGCTCATTGGTCGAGGAGACCTGGCGCCGAGTGCACGAACTGAGACAACATGTCGGCACAGTCGTCGACTTCGGCGCCGGCGATGCGCGCTTCGCGTTCGGCGGGTGTTACGGGTCCTACGTAGGATACGAGATCGATCAGGAGCGCCTACCGGATCGGCCGCTGCCTCCCGGCGCGCGCGTCGAGCACCGCTGCGCGTTTGCCGCAGACATCACCAACGCGGACCTCAGCATCGGGAATCCCCCCTTCGTTCGCAACCAGGACCTGCCCGAAACTTGGCGCCCGCAAGTCACCGAGCGGCTCGCCGCACGATCCGGTGTCCACCTCTCCGGGTTAGCGAATGCGTGGCAGTACTTCTTCCTGCTCTCGCTCACGTCCACGCACGACGAGGGCCTGTGCGCGCTCGTCGTACCCTACGAATGGGTGTCGAGACCGTCGGTCGAGACCTTGCGCGCTTACATCCGCGCCCATGGCTGGAACGTGGACGTGCACCGCCTCTGTGACCACTCATTCGAAACGGTGCTCACGACCGCATCCATAACGATCGTCGACAAGTCGCGGCGAGAGGGTGTCTGGCGGTTCTTCGACGTCGACAACAATGGCGTCAGCCGGCCGATCCCTTCAACCAGTGGGAGCAATGCGGGCCACATCAGCTACTCCCGACCGCGGTCCGCGACGTCAAATCTCCCTCGAGCGGTGCGCGGGCTCAGCCCCGGTACCCAGAAAGTCTTCGTCCTGACAGAGGGGGAGCGTGCAAGGCTCGGCCTCAAGCCCGGACGCGACGTCGTTCGATGCGCAACGACTCTGCGTCACCTTCCGGCTGATTGTAGCGACCTGGATGTTCCAACATTCGATCGGCTTTACCGCGAGGCCGGTGCCCGCTGCTGGCTCATCAACTCCGCGGCGGCCGCCGAGCCGGGCCCGTTGCGCGCCTACCTCGACTCCGTCGATGCCCGCGACTACGCTACCTCCACCTGTCTCGAACGCGACACGTGGTGGAACTACAAAATGCCCCCGAACCCGCTCGCACTCGTGGCGACCTGCTTCAAAAGCGACTCGCCCAAGGCTGTCTTGAACTCGGCCGCCGCAGTCGCGGTCGGTGGGGTGGCGGGCATCCATGGCGGCGACCGTGAGTGGGCCAGCGGGTTCCTCCAGCATTTGGCATCGCTCAACCTCCGCGAGCGGATCGTCGCTCACGCCAACAAGCTCATGAAGATCGAGATCGGGCAGCTCAACACGCTCATCGCCGAGCATGCCAAATCAATCGCGCATGGCTGAAGCAGACCCGAACTTAAAAATTCTGGACGAAGGCGAGCTAGCCTTCACAATCGAAAGCCGCCTGATCAGAGAATTGGGGGAGCGTCTCGTGCGCGAGCCCGAGGTCGCGCTGCTGGAGCTCATCAAGAACTCCTACGATGCCGACGCGGCAAGTTGCGAAATCCGGCTGAACGGCAACGATCGCATCGAGATCGTCGACGACGGATGTGGCATGTCGCTCGGCGACTTCACCCAAGGCTGGATGCGCATAGGCACGAGCTCAAAAGGCTCGCGCGCGGTGACGCCGCGCTATGGCCGTCCGATCACCGGAGAAAAGGGAATCGGCCGCTTCGCGGTCCGCTATCTCGGACAGCGCCTGGACCTCGTCTCGACGGCCTTCGACGACGAACGCCGCACGAAGACGCGACTGGAAGCCGAATTCGAGTGGACCGAATTCGACCGGCGCGAGGACCTCAACGACGTTCTGGTCCCCTACAGACTGTTCGCGGTCGATTCGGAAACTCCGACCGGAACCACGCTGAGCATCACCGACCTCAAGCCGGTAGTCGCAGAAGTGGATTGGAAGGCGCTGCGCACCGGGTCGATGAACGTAGTCTCTCCCGTCCGGTCCCTGATCGTCGCCGAAGCGGAGGAGGAGTCCCAGGCCGATTTCGAATCGGATCCGGGCTTCCAACTGATCTCCGTAAGCGGCGGCGCGGAATTCAACCTGGCGGACGAGGTCCTCGCGCATTTCGCCCTTCGAGCTACGATCGAACTCACCGGCGATCGGCTCATCCTGCAGGTGTTCAGGGGCGGTACGGCGGCCCCCTACCTTACCATCCGCGATCGCTATCCCTCCGAAATCGGAGACATGCGAGCCGACATCCGCTTCTTCCCCCGCCGGGAAGGGCTATTCGCCGGGGTTAAGGTCGACGGTCGAAAGGCATACTCGTGGATACGCGAGAATTCGGGCGTCAAGGTGTTTGACCGCAGGTTTCAGGTGCGCCCCTACGGCACGCCCGGCAACGACTGGCTGGCCCTCAATGCTGATGCGGCACGCAACCTTCGCGAGCCCCTCTCTCCGATCATGCAGAAGCACTATCCGATGGATCCCGCGGTCAAGAGCGACACGTCCATCAACTGGATGCTGCGACTGCCCGAGAACACCCAGCTGGTCGGCGTCGTGCAGGTCCGGGGACGCCGCGAGGCGGAGGGCCACGAAAACGGCCTCATCCCGGCGGCCGACCGCGAAGGATTCCTCGCAAACGAGGCCTTCAAGCAGCTGAGGATGCTCGTCCGGGGGGCGGCCGAGGCGATCGCTTACGCAGACAGGGAAATCAGTCTTGAGGAGGCGCGCCTCGCCGCCGAGCAAAAGCTCAAGGAAAGCCGCGAGGCAACCCGGCGCGCGATCGAGGAAATCCAGACCGACCGCGCGCTCTCGGTCGCGCAGCGGACTCGGATCGTCGAGGTTCTCGAGCAGACACAGGAGCGAGCGGAGCTCCAGCGCAGAGGCAGCAAGGAGCGTGAGCAGCAGCTCGAGGTAATGAGCCTCCTCGGTGTGGTCGCCGGCTTCATGACGCACGAGTTCGGCGTCGCTCTGGCCGAGCTCAAGGACGCGCGCCGCACGCTCGCCGAGCTCAGCGCAAAAATCCCGGAGTTCGCCGACCGTGTAAAGGCTTTCGACGAGCACATCGAAGCACTCCGCTCGTTCGTCCGCTACTCGCGAGCCTACGTCGAGGGAGCCCGAACACTCTCGATCAAGCCATTCGCGGCCAAACCCAGATTCGAACATGTCGTCGCGGCCTTCGGAAGATATGCTGAGAAGCGGCGGATCGAGGTGCTCGTCGACGTCGAGCCGGACGTGATCGCTCCGCCGGTGCCTCCCGCGCTATATGACGGGATCGCCCAGAACCTGCTCACAAACAGCCTGAAAGCGCTGACCGCCTCGACCAAGAGCACCGACCGCCGCATCGTCTTTCGCGCATGGAACGATGAGCGATGGCATCACATGCAGGTCTCCGACACCGGGCCCGGCATTCCAGATGCAATCCGCGACCTGATCTTCGATCCCCTGTTCACGACCACCGACAAGAAGAATGCCGACCCCCTCGGCTCCGGGATGGGGCTCGGCCTCGCTCTGGTTCGTCGCGGCGCCGCCGCGTTCGGTGGCAAGGCCGATCTCGCTCCTCCGCCACCGGACTTCACCACTTGCGTGGAAGTGATGTTTCCCCGACAGACCGCGGAGTGAGCGCATGACGGACACCAAGGCGCGGCTCCTGCTCGTCGACGACGATGCCGGGCAGCTCACGGAACTCCACGACCGGATCAAAGAGCGCCTCGACGGGGCGGACGTCACGATCGACGTCTGGCGCCCCTCTTTCGAAACACCAGTGCGGGAGGAGCTCATCAAGCAGCTCCAGCCTCGCCCCACACTCGTGGTGACCGACCACGACCTCACCGAGAACGGCGCGGCCGGCCTTTTCGGCGGCACAATCATATCCTGGTGCCGGGCGCACGCGATTCCCGTCGGCGACTACTCCCGGAAGCTCAGCGAGGATCTGGAGGAGCCGGACATGTTCGAGTTCCGCTTCGAGTCCGAGCCGGCGAAGGCCGCCGAGGAGATCGCGGAGCTGTTCCTCGGATTTCGGCAGCTCGCAGAGATGCTGACCCACGAACCGGAACAGGAGCTGGACAGCTGGTCCCAATCCCTCGCGGCCGCGCTCGGCCGCGAGCAGGCGGCAAGCTCATTCTCGCTCTACTCGGTGAGAGCAGGTGCCTCCCACGTCGACGCCATCGAGCGCCTTCAAAAGGAGCTGGGCGAAGCCGAGGCTCGGCGACTGCTCGAGATCTACGTCGTCGGCCACCTGCTGCGTAACGGCATCCTGCGATACGCCGGGCCGATCATGAGCGAAGAGGTCCTGTGCTCGTATCTCGCGATATCAGAGACGAACGCCGACGCGGTCGCCGAGCTCTTCGCCTCGGCTCGCTACGAAGGCCCCTTCGGCCAGAGAAAGCGCTATTTCTGGCAGGAGGACGTCGACGACGTAATTGCCGACCTCGCCGACGCCGCTACCTTGGAAGGGGATATCGGCGAGGACCAATTTCGCCGGGTCGTGATGCAGGCGCACCTAGAGCCTGGCACACACGAATGTCCTCGATGCGAAGGCATCCGAGGCGGCTTCAGGTGCCCCTACACCAACCGGACCACTTGCGAGCGGTCCGACTGCTCCGTCCCCTCAACAAGCTGGGTACCGCAGGGCGCTTACCTCACGCGAGTGGAGAAGGACTATTACGAGCGGTGGGCGCCGCTCCTTGGTCTCTAGGTGAACGTCACCAGGGCCAAAAAGACGCTGCGGAAACAGATGGCGTCCGCCTGGACCGAACTCATCGCCAGCGTCAGTCGCATGGCGCCAGGGTGCGAGGTCAAGCCGGCGATCTACGACCAGGTCTTCGACATCGAGATGGACGACGACCAATCGATGAAGGTCGAGATCAAGCCGGTCGCCTTCCGGCTGAAAGAAAAGGCCTCAGACAGCCGCGCCGAATTGTTCGCCACCGTCAAAGGCAAGGTGAACTTCTCGATCGCCGCCGGCATGGACCCGCCTCTCGCGTGCTACTTCGCAAGCGAGGTAGGCTACTTCCGGCTCGCCGGGACCGGAAGCAACAAAGTCGACCACGTGCTCGGCATCCACTACGACTATGACGACAGGCGCCCGGCACACCCGGTCTTCCATGCGCAAGTCACATCGTTCCACGACCACCTGGCCATCATAAACGAGCACTATAAGCCGGCACTCGTGCTCCGCGATGACCTCATGAAGAGCGTGAAGGGTATCGGCAAACGGGTGCGCCTTCCGACCGCACACATGGACCCGCTCGCAGTCTTCGTGCAGCTTCTCGCCGACCACCTGATGAATGAAAACTCAGGCACCACCGAGACTGCAGCATTCGAGAAAGCCCGCACCGCCCTCATGTTTTTCTGCAGCGATCCGGATCGATCGAAACGCCTGGAGCTAGTCCAGGACAACAGCTGCTTCCGAGGCCCTCGCTGGTATCCTTTGCCCGCCGCTGCCGCCCCTCCCCCGCAAAACCATCCAGCGGCGCAGGCCGGAAGCTCCTGACCGACCGGCCACCGGCACCCGCAAAATATCAGTAGGGCCTACCCTAGTGACGGCACTGCCGTGCGGGGAAAGACTTCTGCGGGAAGGCATCCGGCCGACGCCGGCGATCATCGCACCGTTCCAAGAAGATGGAGGCACAATGCGCCAATCCGGGAGGCGATAGGAGACGCAGAAATGAAAAACGAAGTCGCCGCGCCTGCCACCTGGACTTATCCGCAGCTCATCCACCAGGGAGTGCGGGAGAACATCCGCAAGCCGCTGTACCTCAGCAACCGGCCCGCGCCGGCCAACATCGACCACTTCAACGTCGTTACCGGCCGCGGCACGCTCGACCGAAAGGGCAATCTGACCGCGCAGGGTCGCAAGGCGCTGATCGACCTCGTCCGGCACTTTGCCATGAGCCACGCCCTGCGCCACTGCATCGTCTGGAGCGAGACGAGCTGCACCTACTTCCGCTCGGACGGATCGACCAAGGATTCGTGCAGCCCGCCGGACAGCATCGACCAGGACCGCAAGCACCCGCCCACTTCTCCGATCAAGTGCGAGCCGCTCTGGAGCACGCCGGTGGCGAGGGAGGGCGACCTCACCTACTACCTGGGCGTCCTCCGCAGCGGCCGCTACGTCGAGGTCATGATCGGAATTCGCGTCCTCCTCGCGAATTTTGGAGATCACCCAGCCGGCCGCCGGAACGACGCGTTCGCGCACCTGCGCACCAAGACCGGTCGCTGGAAGAAACGCCTAACCCACCGTGGCCAGCCCGTCGAGGAGGTCCGCGACGACATGCTGCTCGGCCCGGTCCAGCCGTTCGGCAGGGGAGAGCACATCGTTCTTCGCGACCCCTGGCCCGAGCAGCTCGAAAATGCCTGCCGAAAGGTCGCGGCCAAGCCACTGCCCCAAGCCGTGCTCGATGCTGCCTGGGCCTATGTCGAACCGCGACGGGACTCTATCGAGCTCGCCGACATCCTCGAGAACGCTGCCTAAAGAGCTCCGCCTCGGCGCAAATAATCATGCATGACCGGCCGACGCGGGCGCAAAGCCGCCCGCTATGCCGCGATTCTACCGGCATAGGTCAATGGGAACGGCTTCGTCGAAGATGACTTGCGGACGTCGACACCGCGCTTGCCCAGGTCCGGGCAAGCGCGCAGACGGCGGCCGCTGTTGATGACCGATGCGCGCCAAAATACGACGTTAGGTTTACTGGCGCGGATCCCAAAAGCTTCCGACGCGCTGCTCGCCTTTCAAGCTGATCCACCTGACGCGGCCGAATGCGACACGCCGAGCCCCATTCCTGCGCGCAATGATCACGGGCCGTCTTGGCCTGATGACTCGACCCGCCGAAAAGAGGCCTACCGCTGAGCCGCTTGTTTCGCGAATGCCAGTCCTGCATGCGCATGCTATGCGATGTCGATGACGGACGCAGGATCTTCCTTCTCGGAACGCTTCAACTACAGCGCACCAGATGCGGAAATCACGGTACGAGAGGATGCGCCTGACGTTCTCCGAGTCGGCCTCACGCAGCTGGCGTACGCCGCGGACATTAGCGGCAAGGCGTTACGCGAACTCATCTGCGCGGTGCTGCTGAAGCGGCCGGACTACGCCCATAATTGGGGCGCGGAGAATGTCGCGCGCGAGATCGACGATCTCATGAGCGAGGCGCCCTGGTTCAAGGTCTATGACATCGCCGAGCGGGTCCATATGGAGATCGGCAAGCACGATTATACGGGAACCCGGCAAGACGACTTTACGCGCCGGCTCAACCAGCTCTTCCGCGAAAACGGCATTGGCTGGCAGATCGAGGACGGCAAGATCATGGCACGCGGGTCGGAAGCCTTCGCCCTCGCAACGCGCGATGCCGTTGAGACGATGCGCGCCGCGAGGACGCCAACCGCCGCCAACGAAGTCCATGAGGCGCTACGCGACATCTCGCGGCGGCCCCACGCCGACACCACCGGCGCGATCCAGCACGCGATGGCCGCTTTGGAATGCGTTGCCCGCGAGGTCTCCGGCAGCTCGGACACGCTCGGCCCCATCATCAATCGGCTGCCCTTGCCGGCGCCACTCGACGCCGCGCTGCACAAGCTCTGGGGCTTCACTTCGCAGGAGGGTCGACACCTCCAGGAAGGCCGCGACCCGCAGTTCGCCGAGGCCGAGTTGGTCGTAACGGTGGCGTCGGCCGTCAGCGTGTATCTACTCCGGCATCGGGCGCGGTCGCAACAGGGGTGATCTCGCTGGCTTGGCTTTCCGCGCCCGGGCTCACTTCGCCGGCGGCTCGACATCGGGCGGATTCATATACTGCCGAAAACTCTCCAAATCCTCGTCACTCGGGTTCGGCGCCTCCGGAATGAAGCGGATCGTCTCGGCGAGGTCGCGACGCGTGACAAAACCGATGATCGCGCCGCCATTGCTCATCTCATACTCCATCGAGCCGCAATGCCGGTTTATCAGCGCCAGGCCGGGCGCAAAGGCGATGGGCTTCTTGTTGCCCTTCTTGCTCACTTCGTGCTTCGCGATCGCGACCCTGATGAATTCCAGTTGGGTGTAGCCCATTTCGGTCCGGCGCAGGTCGATGCGCATCTGCTCGACCAATTCCGGCCGCTCTTCCGCGTCGCGGAGCTGTTTGCCGCGCAGCTCGCGATCATAGTGCCGATAGCCGAGATCGCGTTCGAGATTGGTGGCCTTGAGATTGAAGCCGGCGCTCTCGGCCAGCTTGATCACTTCTTCGCAGCGCTGGCGCCAAGTCCGCAGTAACTCATAGGCGGCGAAGATCCACATCGGAGAGAGCGACTGAAGCAGCGCGATCTTCCCGCGCGGCGGCGTGTCGCCGGGCTGCTGGGCCATCACCTCCTGCTCGATGCCGTTCAGCATGTTGTCGACCAGGCAGAGCTGGCTGGCTTGCATGACCAGCATCGGGGTCTCCGAAAACCCGGCCAACGTCATCAGCGCTTCGTAAAGGTCCGCCCGGCCGATCTCGGCGACGTCGCGGTAGCGCGGCGCGTCGTGGCCGGCATAGCACGCATCCGCATCGCTATCCTCGTCCGACATGCCTCATTCCTCTCGATAGGGTGGATCGGTTACCGCCATCGGCAACGGGTCGGCGAGGCCCCAGAAGCGTGTGGTCGCGCGGATGTAGCGAATCAGATCTCGCCTTCGCATCCTGAGACGCTCGCTGACCACCGCCTCGCCTGGCAGGAGATCGAGATAATCCGGCGCGTCCGTCCCCCAAAGCTCCGGCGCCGCGGCCTGGAGGGTCTCGCAGGCACGGCCGTCGCCATGCCGCACGACATTGGCAACCAGGAACATCCGGCTGAGGTCGGACCCCAAGCGGTCCCGCTGCAGGTCGATCCCCGCCTGATCCGCACAGCCGGTCAGGAGCGCTTCAAAGCCGCGAGTCCGCGAGGGGTCGCTGCGGTCTTCGATCTGACATGCGCGCGCCCACATGCTCATCTGACGCTCGAACACAGCCGCCAGCGTCAAGACATAGGCCTTCGCCGCCTCGTTTGCGGTGTAGTTGTCAACCTGGGCCGCGCCGCGGTCGAGAAACGCGTCCAGCGTCGCCGCCTCGCCGCGCTCCAGCCGAGGGTGGACGGCCAGCGCGTCGAGCCCGGGCAGAATGACGCGGTCAACCAGACGGGCAAGATTGGCCTGAAAGACGCGCGGCAACTGATCTGCATTCGAGCTCAATCGTCCTTCTCCTCAAGCGCAATGCCATCGCCTCGCTGCTGCCGCTGAAATACTGTAGGGCGTTCAAGAGCGGAACAAGTTGAATGGGGGACGCGTGAGCAAGTCGAACAGCGATGCGCATCGCAAGACGTCGAAGAAGCCGTATAACGAACGCACTGATCTCGAAAAGCTCCAATCCCAATGGACCAAGCTTTCCGGACTTCATACCCGCGACGAACCTTCAGCCGCGATCGTGCGCTGCGCCACCGCGGCCGAAATCGCCGCGAATTACGCGGTGCGGACCGAATGGTCGCAAAAGACACAGTTCGACGCCGCGATCGTCGACCAGTTCCTCCGCTGGGCCAACGGCCTGCCGTTGAAGGTCGAGCGCCTGTTCGTGCCGGTCTATTTCGCGACGCCCAAGACGAGCCCCACCGCCAAGGCCCTCATCAAATCGGCCGCGACGATCAACGTGGTCCGCAACTCCGTCGTTCACCAGGGCTCCTTCAGCAACACCGAGGAGGCCGAGGCGATCATCGCGGAGGCCAAGGCGTTTATCAACATGATCGTCGGCCTGTCGATCGACGGCTTCGATATTGACGACAAGGCGCGTCCGGCCGCGGCGCCGGCATCCCGCGAGGCGGCTGCGGAATGACCGAGGGCCATCCCAAGTTGCATCACTATGTCCCGCAATTCTACCTGCGGCGCTTTGCGTGCTCGGACGATCCGAACAAGGTCCGGATCCTCGAACGGCACGGGGACATCCTCGTCACCGACCGCAAGTCCATCGACCGCATCGGCTACGAGGAGTCGATGCACGACTTCGTCACGGATGGCGTCGCCGGCTCGATCGAAGGTCCGATCAATCGGGTGATTGAAACGCCCTTCTCCAACAGCCCGACCTGGCAGAAGATCACCGACGGCTCACGCGCGAGTCTGGACGAGACGGACAAGATCGCGATCTACGGCTTCGCCCGCCACCTCCAGCGGCGCAACCTCGAGACGCTGCGCTTCATCGAGGCGGAATCCGCGCGCTTCAAGGCCGGTGCACTCGACGCCGATCTGAGCGATGAGGAGCGCGAGATGCACGAATGGATCGCCGCTGTCGTCGACAACGCCCATGCCCTCTTTCGCGACGGCGCGATGGACACGACCATCCCGGAGGACGCGGCCGCCATCAATGTGATGGTCTGCCAGTCACCGATCCCGCTGCGCACCTCAACCAACCCAACGCTGCTGATTTCGGTGCCCGGACGGCAGTCCATTTTCGGCGCCTTCTTCAACAATCTGCGGACCTGGTGGCTGACGCTCGATCGCCATTGCGGCGCTTTCATCGTCGCCGGTGGACCGCCGGCGTTCACCAACTCGGCCATGCCCGCGGACGCAGCCCGGATGATCAACCGGCAATATCTGGTCCAGCACGGCAACAGCCTGACGGTCCGCTACATGATTGCCGACGATGCCCATCTCGACGGCGATCTCGAATGGGCCGGCTACCATTTCGACCGCCGCACGACGCATGGCGCGCGCTGGCGCAAGGCTTCGCGCGGCGCCTAGCTCTCGTCCTTGGCCGTCGACGCCAGCACCTGCTCTCTCTGATGCCGCGCCATCAGGAACGCGAGCATCAACATACCTGCCAGCCTCGTCGCCTCGAAGAAGGTATCGACCGCGTCGAAATAGGTCTCGTCCGGCCGCTGCGGATCGTGCCCGCTGAGCTGGAAATAGGCCATCCGCGTCGCGTCATCGGTAAGGACAATCGACACTTCAAAATGGCGTCCCGACAGGTGGACGAAATCGGATGTTTGCTCATAGACGGGGCTGATCCACGGGTGGCTCGCGGCTAGTTTCTCCCGCAAATAGGCGTCTAACATCTTCTTCCCGTCGCGATCCTTCAGACGGTTGAATTGTTCTCCGTCGAGGACCGCCTTGCACGTCGCATCCGGGTCATCAACCAATGACAGCGCATTGACCCGCATCGCCGTGTCGATCTGGAGGCGCAAAATGGCGGCCGCACAGGGAAAATTCCGCGCCGCGATCAGATCGCGAAAGCCGCGGGCCTGAGCCAGCGTCCGCCGCAGCGCACCAAAGATGAAGAAGTCGGCATGGCCGAGGTCGGCGCTCTCGTCGAGCGCGGCGGCGCCCTTGCGTGTCAGTTCGCTTTCCAGCCGGTCGATCCGCTGCAACCGTTCGGCAAGCCCAGGCTCCGTCGGTGATGTCCCTTGTTCGGCGCTGTCGGTCATGGTTGCATATGCGCGGTGAAGCCGGCGTCGGCGGTCAGCGGCAGCTTGTAATTCTTGGGCGTCATTGCCGCCACATGCGGAGTGAACTCCGGCGAAGTCAGCGCATTGAAGCCAAATTCCGCCGCTGCGCGACGGGTGGCGAACCCCTGGCGGACGAAGGTCAGGATGCACGCGCCGAGCAGCTCCAGCATAAATTGGCACTGCTCCTCGCCGACGAGACCGAGGCCGGCGAAGGTCGCGCCTTCATGGACGATACGGTTGCGCACGCCATAGTGCCGGTCGAACTCCGCCATCTGCGTCGCAAACCGCGCCGCGTCGCCGCCGGACCCGAACGCGCTGATCCACAAGCGATGGCGACCGCCGCGCAGACCGCCCGGCTCGCACAGAGCGTCGATCGCATAGACAAGGTGCAGGAAGGAGGTCTCGAGCTCGACCAGGTAGAAGGCCCGGTTGAGGGCACGCAGCGCGGCCTTGAGCGCCAGCGTCATCTCGTCGCCGGCCCGGTTGTCGACGATCATGTCGGCGAGCGCCGGGGCCCAGGACAGGCCGCCGCCATCGACCTCCAGGCCCAGCCAGCTGTTCGAGACCCGCAGCACATAGGGCTTGCCCTGGAGGTAGCGCGCTTTCGGCGCGAGACCTTCAGGCATCACATAGGCAAGCCCCGTCTCCCCGATCCAGCCAGCCTTCGCCGGCAGATATTGGAGTCTGCGATAATGGCAGAGGTCGAAGCGGACAACGTCGAGCGCATGATCGGCTTCTTCCATGACCAATCGCAGCAGCGGCGACTGGCTGTCGAACGACGCGTCAGCCTCATAGAACGTCGCCAACGGAACCTCAATCTTCCGCTCGATCAACGGATGGGCGAGCAGCTCGGTCGTGCCGCTCACGCGAGCGTTGGGCGCCCAGCTTGGGTCCACGTCCGCGCCGAGCACGTCGCAAAGCTCGCGCCACGCATGGTCGGTCAGTCGATTCTCCGCTCCGTCGACGGGCGCATGGAAGCGCGTTTCGCCAAGATCGAACGCCGCTTCGAGACGCAGGCCCTCGACCGGCACGAGGCAGATGCAACTGATCGTCCGGTCGCCCGCGAGCCGCGCCAAGGCACGCGCCTGTCCTTCACCGGGGTCGAGCATGTCGAGATCCAGAAATCCGAAGGCGGCCCGGAAATCGACGAGGGCGGCGTCAGGATCATAGGGCGTCTCGCCAGACCGCTTGAAGGTGACGCCATCGCCTTCCGGAAAGGGGCTTGCCCAATAGCCCTGCGCGGAGATTGCGGCGATCGCGGCGGGTAGCGCCTCTCGATGCTCCGCGGGCAGCACTCCGGGCCAGAGCAGATTGCCCATGTAATCGCCGCTGGGATGGATCAACACGGCGCCGGTGCGCAGGATAGTCGTCATTTTGCACCTTCTGCCGAAGACTCCGAGGAAGCGGATACGAACAGTATACAAAAAAGCCGAAATCTGCGCGATCTTCGCGGGCGAATTGAGCGTCTTGAGACTAGGCCTCACCGGCCCTGCCTTCCACCGTTGCCGCGGAACATGATCCGCGATATGGTCGAGCTGAACTAGGACTGTGACTTCCCCAGCTTCGTGAAGTCTGTCGCGCAAATGGCAGATAAGCGGCCCGCAACTTCTGTTTCAGGTCACCGAGCATTGCAACGATGCCCGCGCGCGAATCCGCAAGCGCCTCATGGGATTCGCCCCCCTCCGCTTCGCGATAATGAACGTCGAAGAATTCGGGACTTTCAAGCTCGCCGCGGCCGATCTCAGCGCCTATCCAGTCTTCTAGGATCGATGACGCCGCGCGCGCGAGCGAGGCGGCAAGAATCAAGCACAGCGGAATCACTGATTGTCAGCTGATTATTCGCTGCCGCGGCAGAAAATAGAAGAAGACCTTCTATTCCGCTAAGTGATTGAGAAAATGGCGCGCCCGGAAGGATTCGAACCTCCGGCCCCCAGATTCGTAGTCTGGTGCTCTATCCAGCTGAGCTACGGGCGCGCGGGAGACGGCGACATAGGGGTAGCGGCCGGGGGGCGCAACCCCGTTGCTCGCGATGGCCGCGCCGCATAGGAAGGCCGGGCCGATGCCCCGCCCCCGCTGTTCCCCCGCTTTGCCCGCGCTCCTCGCAGCCGCCGCGCTCGTCGCCGCCTGCACGCCGGAGGGGACCTTCCCTTCCCTCGCGCGGCGGCCGATCGAACGCGAGGATCCGCTCGAGGAGCCGGTGCGGGCACCGCCCGTGGTGGCGGCCGAGCCGGCGCTGACAAGCCAGGCGGCGTCGCTGCTCGCCGAAGCGCGGCGGGGGAACGGCGAGTTCGAGGCCGCCTTGGCAGGCGCGGCGGCGGCGCTGCGCGATCCCGGCGCGCCCGGCTCGGAGGCCTGGGTGGTCGCCCAGCAGGCGATCTCGCGCGTGGAGGCGGCACGGACGCCGACCATGCGCGCCCTCGCCGAGCTGGACCGGCTCGCGACCGAGCGCGCGGGCACGCCGACCAACGAGAGCGACTTCGCCGCGATCCGGGCGGCCCTGGCCGAGGCGGAGCGGCTGGCCGCGGGCCAGCAGCGGCACATGGACCGGCTGAGGGGCGCGGTCAGGCGCTGAGCGCCTCCGCATGGCGCTTCGCCAGCATCACGTAATGCGCGACTCCCGCGCGCATCCCCTCGACGTCGGACGGCGTCAGGTCGCGGACATATTTTGCGGGGCGGCCGGCCCACAGCTGCCCCGAGGGGATTTTCCGTCCGGGCGTCAGCATCGCGCCCGCGGCGAGCATGGCGTCGCTTTCGATCTCGCAGCCGTCCATGACGATCGCGCCGAGGCCGACGAAAGCGCGGTCGCGAAGGATGCAGCCGTGGACCATGGCGAGATGGCCGATCAGAACCTCCTCGCCGATGATCGTCGGAAAGCCGGCTTCGTGCCCGGGCCTCGGCGAATCGACGTGGAGCACGCTGCCGTCCTGGATGTTGGTCCGGGCCCCGATGCGGATCGCGTTGACGTCGCCGCGAAGCACGCAATTGTACCAGATGCTGGCTTCGGCGCCGATCTCGACGTCGCCGATCAGCCGCGCGCCGGGCGCGACGAACGCGCTGGGATCGATGCGCGGCGTCCTGCCGCCGTAAGTCAGGATCGAGTCCATCGGCTCCGCTCCATCTCGTAGACGATCACCGGATTCATCGACTCGGGCCAGTCGGAGTCGAAATAATCGAGATCCTCGCGTCGCTCCATGCCGAGCCGAAGCATCAGGCCCCAGCTGGCGCGGTTGCCGGCCACGGTGAGCGCGACGACGCGCTCCGCCCCGAGCGCCTCGAACGCATGGCCGAGCGCGGCGGTCGCGGCCTCCCTGGCATAGCCTTGCCCCCAGGCGTCCTCGCGCAGCCGCCAGCCGATCTCGATCGCTCCGGCCACGGAGCTGCCCCGCCCGTCGGCGACCTTGAGACCGCAAAAGCCGAGAAAGGCGCCGTCCGCCTTCCGCTCGACGACCCAGAAGGTGAAGCCGCGCTCGGCCTGCCAGCGCATGAAATGCTCGTGGACGACGGCATCGAGGAACGCGCGCGGCCTGACCCCGCCGAGCCACCGCATCACGGCTTCGCTGTTGGTGTGGCGGAAGAAGGCTTCGGCATCGCCCTGGCGCCAGTTGCGGAGCCGCAGCCGCCGCGTCTCCGCCGCCGACGCCCCCGGCGCCGTCACCACGGGAAGCGGATCAACGGCAGGATCGAGGCATGGTCGTCGCTCCAGCCGGCGAAGCCCTCGCGCGGCTCGACCACCATCCAGTTGAGCCCGTCGTCGCCGCTCAGCTCGACCAGCCGGCTGATCGTCTGTGGGTTGCGCGACAGCGCGATCCAGACCGAGACGGTGGCGTTGATCTCGAGCTCCTCCCGGGTCGGCTGGTACTCGAGCAGGGCGCTGGTCCAGCCGCCCGAGGCGGCGAGGTCGGCGACCACCGGCTCGAGATCCAGATAGCGGTTGGAGATGTGGAACAGGACGAGGCCGTTCGGGCTGAGCGCGCGCCCGTAGACCCGGAGCGCCTCGCGGGTGAGGAGGTGCATCGGCACCGCGTCGGACGAGAAGGCGTCGACGGCGAGCACGTCGATCTGCCCCGGCGGCTGGCGAGCGATCGTCAGCCGGGCGTCGCCGAGCACGACCCGTGCATGCGGCGCGCAATGGTTGAGGAAGGTGAAGCGGCTCCGCGCCACGTCGACCATGTGGCGGTCGATCTCGAAGAAGGTCCAGCGCTCGCTCGGCCGCGCGTAGCAGGCGAGCGTGCCCGATCCGAGGCCGATGATGCCGATCCGCGCATTGGGCCCGTACATCGCCTGGGCATTGGTCAGCGCCAGGCCGACTCCGGAACGGCGCGCATAGTAGCTGGTCGGCTCGTGCCGGACGGCCGGAACCAGGTTCTGGACGCCGTGGAGGGTGGTGCCGTGGGTCAGCGTCCGCGCGAAGGGCTGCCCCTCCACGCTGCGGGTGCGCACTTCGTAGATGCCGAAATAGCTGCGCGTCCGCGTCCCCTGCGCGGTCACCTCGAGCTCGTCCCAGCCCCCGTAGCTCAGCATCAAGGCGAGCAAAGCGACCGCGAACGAGATCGGCCGGCCGAGGCAGGAGAGGGCGAGCAGCGAGATCGCGATGCTGGCGACGGTCGGCCAGTAGCCGCCCTGGTAGAAGAGGTAGTAATTGGCGAACAGCGACATGGCGAAGGCGATGATCGGAACGCCGATGCCGAGCACCAGCTTCAGCCGGTCCGGCCAGGGGACGAGTGCGATCTGCGGAACGAGCAGGGCCGCGGCGAGGATGAGCAAGGGGTGCTCGTAGGCCCAGTCGAACAGCAGGGGCGCCACGATCGCGCAGAACAGCCCGCCGAGCATGCCGCCGAACGACATTGCGAGGTAGAAGCGGGTGAGGTGGCCGACCGCGGGCCGGCGCCGGAACATCTCGGTGTGGAGCGCGACCGCGACCACGAACAGCAGCAGCAGGCCGAGGCTCGCGGTGAAGAAGGGGTTGGTGCTGCCGTCGGCGAAGGCGAGTCCGCCGGCGATCAGGATCACCAGGGGCGCGACCATCGCGATGAAGTCCGCGACCGCCCGCCGCGCGGCGAAGGCGATCACGAAGCTCAGCAGATAGAGGCCGAGCGGCAGCGCCCAGAGCAATGGCATGGCGACGATGTCGGTCGTGAGGTGGGTCGTCGTCGACAGCATCAGGCCGGAGGGGACGGCGGCGAGCACGATCCAGTGCAGGATCTGGCGCCGCGTCGGCGGCGGCGCGGTCTCTTCGGGCACGACCTCGACCGCGTCGCCCGGCACCGTCCAGGCGCAGCCGGCGACGAGCAGGACCAGGAAGACGTAGAGCGAGGTCCACAGCCAGCTCTGCTGCTCGAGCGTCATCAGCGGCTCGACGATCAAGGGGTAAGAGAGCAGGCCCGCGAAGCTGCCGAGGTTGGAGGCGGCGTAGAGCGGATACGGATCGCCGCGCGCCGATTCGAGCGCGTACCAGCGCTGCATCAAAGGCGCCTGGGCCGAGACGATGAAGAAGAGCGGGCCGATCGAGCTGATCAGGAACCAGGGAACCCAGAAGAAGGGCTCGCCGCCGGCCGGTGGAAGCACCTCTCGGAGGCCGATCGGCAGCCACAGGGCCGCGACCCCGAACAGGACGAGGTGGATGCCCACCTGCTTGCGCGGCCTGAGCCGCGCCACCCGGTCGGCATACGCATAGCCGCCCAGCAGCAGCAGCTGGTAGACCAGCATCGCGCTGTTCCACACCGCCGGGGCGCCCCCCACGCGCGGCAGCGCCATGCGCGCGATCATCGGCTGGGTCAGGAAGAGCAGGAACGAACCGGTGACGATGGTGAGGACGAAAAGCGGCTTGGCGTAACGCTCGCGCGACGCGGCGGTGGCAGTCAGTTCAGGCAATCGCTCTCTCCCCGGTCCCGCACCTCTAGCGGCCGAGCAGCCGCGCCGCCACCTGCGCATGATAGCTCAGCACGCCGGAACAGCCGGCCCGCTTGAACGCCGTCAAGGTTTCGAGGACGAGGGCGTCGCGGTCGCCGGCGCCGGCAGCCGCGGCGGCCTCGATCATCGCATATTCGCCCGACACCTGATAGGCGAAGACCGGCACGTCGAACCGTTCCTTCACCCGCCGCACGATGTCGAGATAGGGAAGCCCGGGCTTCACCATCACGCTGTCCGCGCCCTCCTCGATGTCCATCGCGACCTCGCGCAGGGCCTCGCGCGCATTGGCGGGGTCCATCTGGTAGCTCTTCTTGTCGCCCTTGAGCAGGCCGCGGCTGCCGACGGCGTCGCGGAACGGGCCGTAGAAGGCGGACGCATATTTGGCGGCATAGGCCATGATCTGGACGTTGACGTGCCCGGCGCCGTCGAGCGCCTTGCGGATCGCCCCGACGCGGCCGTCCATCATATCGGAGGGCGCGACGATGTCGGCGCCCGCCTCCGCCTGCACGACCGCCTGGTCCATCAGCACGCGCACCGTGTCGTCGTTGACCACATAGGCCTTGTCGTCGGTGAGCCCGTCATGGCCGTCGGCGGTGTAGGGATCGAGCGCGACGTCGGTGAGCACGCCGACCTCCGGGGCGGCATCCTTCGCCGCCTTGACCGCGCGGCAGATGAGGTTGTCCGGATTGAGCGCCTCGCGCCCGTCCTCGCTCCTGAGCTCCGCCGGGGTGTTCGGGAACAATGCGATGCACGGGATGCCGAGGCTGCGCGCCTCGCGGGCGAGGGCGGCGACCCGGTCGATCGAGTGGCGCGAGACTCCGGCCAGGGTCGATATCGGCTCCTCGACCCCGTGCCCCGCGGTCACGAACAGCGGCCAGATCAGGTCCGCGGGGGTCGTCACCGTCTCGGCGACGAGGGCGCGGCTCCAGGCGGCGATGCGGGTGCGGCGGAGGCGGACGGCGGGATAGGATGGCATGTCGGGCGCGGGCTTAGCCTGTGCCGCCCCGCCTGCAAAGCCGCGTCGGCGACGCCGCCCAGGAGACGCCGCGCCTTCCTTGTATCAAGTGCCGATCAATGGCATTCTTCCGGGGCTTAGTAACGACAGGAGTCGGGGCAAGAGTTAAGTCGTGCATCACTCGAACGAGGGGGAAAGAGGATGAAGACGCTTAAGGCTGTCATGAAATTGTCCGGCGCGGTGATGCTGGCGCTGCTCGCGGGGACGGGCCCCGCACAGGCGCAGCCCAACCCCGTCCTCTATTTGACCGCGATCGAGCCCTATACGACCCCCGGAGGCAGCTTCAACCGCTACCGCTACGACGTCCTCAACAAGGACCAGTATCCGGCGGCGATGTTCGCCGCGGCCCCCGGCCTTCCGCCCTGCGGAAGCAACACCAATTCGTCGCGCACCTGGGTCGATTTCTTCAACGGCAACACCCGTCAGCGCATCTACGGCTTCTGCGCGCTGAGCAGCCCGAGCCAGCTCGGCTCGATCTGGTTCGCCATGCCGGAAGGGTCGATCCCGCCGAGCTACGTCTATATCGAGCTCATCGACCGACAGACCAACACGCGTTACCGCTCCAACCTCGCCGACACGGTGATGTAGAAACTTTCACCGCCCGGCGCGGTTGGGCGGCTTGTGAGTTCATCGAGACCGGTCCCGCGCGAGGCGGCGCTCATCGTCAACGCCCATTCGCGCCGCGGTCGGGCGCTGTTCCGCGACGCGCGTTCGAAACTCGAGGCGGCCGGAATCCGGCTGATCGAGTCCCATGCCGTCGGCGATCCGCGCCGGCTCGTCCCGACCGTCACTGCCGCCGTGCGCAGCGGCGCGCCGATGGTCATCGTCGGCGGCGGCGACGGCTCGCTGTCCTGCTCGGTCGACGAGCTGGTCGGCCGCGACTGCGTCTTCGCTTTGCTGCCGCTCGGCACGGCCAACAGCTTTGCGCGAACGCTCGGCATTCCGCTGGACCTCGACGGAGCGATCGAGACCATCGCGACCGGGGTTCGCCGCCGCGTCGATCTCGGCATCATCAACGGCGACTATTTCGCGAATTGCGCGGCGATGGGCCTGTCGCCGATGATCGGCGAAGGCATACCGCACGGCCTGAAGCGCTGGCTCGGCCGTGTCGGCTATCTGGTCTGGGCGCTCTGGTGCCTGATCCGCTTCCACCCGTTCCGGCTCACCGTCCGGACCGAGGACGGGGAGACGCGCTTCTGGGCGACCGAGGTCAGGATCGCCAATGGCGGCCATCACGGGGGGGTCGAGCTGATCGAGAGCGCGGAAGTCGACAGCGGCCAAATCGTCGTCCAGGCGGTCGAGGGGCGCAGCAGCCTCAACCTGCTGCGGGACTGGTTCGCCAAATATTGGAAACTCGAGTCGCGGCGGCACACGACCCGGGAGTTCCACGCCCGCCGCGTCGAGATCGAGACCCGCCCGCGCCAGCGCATCTCGATCGACGGCGAGGTGCTCGCCAGGACCCCCTGCGTCGCGACCGTCGCAGAAGCCGCGATCGAGGTGGTGGTGCCCGCCTGACGGGCACGATTCGAGTCGATCGGCGGCGTCCCGCCGATCGGCTCGAGCATTCGATTCACCTGTCAAAGAGCGGATGGTACATTAGCAGAACATCCGCGCCAATGTCAACCCCCTGGTCACAAATATTTTTCGCTCTCTAACCGGATAAGTTCAACCGAGCCGTGAGAGAGCGGCCCGGTAGCGCTCCGCGTCGGAAGCCTTGGCGGCATGATCCTCCCGCGCTTTCTCCACCGCCTCCGGCTTCGCCCGTTCGAGGAAGCTGGCGTTGCCGAGCCGCGCGGCGAGCGAATCCCGCTCTTTCTCGGCAGCCTGTGCCGCCTTCTCGAGCCGAGTCCGCTCGGCCGCGATGTCGATCACGCCTTCGAGCGGCAGGACGTAGGTCGCCTCGTCGACCACCACCTGCGCGCCCGCGCCGGAAGCTTCGCTTTCGGAGATCGCCTCGACGCGGGCGAGGCGCTTCAGCGCCGCCTCGTTCCGGGCGAGGCGGCGCCGGGTCGCTTCTCCGGCATCGCGCACGTGGAGCGCGAGCTTTGCCGCGGCGGGCACATGGAGCTCGGCTCGCGCGGCGCGAATGCCGGTCACCAGCCGGATCAGCCACTCGATCTCGGGCCCCGCCTCGGGATCAAGCGCGCGCGCGTCGGGCATCGGCCATCTGGCGAGGATCAGCTCGTAAGGCCGCCCCCCGAGCGCATTCCACAGCTCCTCGGTGATGAAGGGCATGAACGGGTGGAGCATCACCAGGATCTGGTCGAGCACCCAGCCGGCGACGGCCCGCGTCTCGCCTTCGTCCCCCTCCCCTCGATGGGGAGGGTTTGGGGGTGGGGCGGAGTCGATGAAGTGCGGTGATTCTCCGGAGACTCCACCCCCACCCAGCCCTCCCCCCTCGAGGGGGAGGGCTTCGGCCCCGCCGCTTCCCAGCACCGGCTTGATCAGCTCCAGATACCAGTCGCAGAAGGTCGCCCAGACGAAATGGTAGATCGTGTTGGCGCTCTCGTCGAAGCGCAGCTCGGCGAGAGCGAGGTCGAGCGCCTGGACGGTCTTCACCGTCTCCGAGACGATCCAGCGGTTGACCGGCAGCTCCGCCCGAGGCGGCTCGAGAGTCGCCGACGCGCCGATGCCGTTCGCCTGGCAGAAACGGGCGGCGTTCCACAGCTTGGTCGCGAAGTTGCGATAGCCTTCGACGCGCTTCTCATCCAGTTTGATGTCGCGTCCCTGGCTTTCCATCGCCGCAAGCGTGAAGCGCAGCGCATCCGCGCCGTAGCGGTCGATCAGGCCGAGCGGATCGACGGTGTTCCCCTTCGACTTGGACATCTTCTGGCCGTGGGCATCGCGCACCAGGCCGTGGAGGTAGAGAATCTTCCAGGGCTTCTCGTCCATGAAGTGGAAGCCCTGCATCGCCATCCGGGCGTCCCAGAAGAAGATGATGTCGAAGCCGGAGATCAGCACGTCATTCGGGTAATGCCGCGCCAACTCCTGTGTCTCCTCCGGCCAGCCGAGCGTGGCGAACGGCCAGAGCGCCGAGGAGAACCATGTGTCGAGCACGTCGGGATCGCGCCGCAGCGGCCGGTCGCCGGCCTCTGCCCTCGCCTCCTCCTCGGTCTCGGCGACATAGGCCCTGCCCTCGTCGTCGTACCAGGCAGGAATCCGGTGCCCCCACCAGAGCTGGCGGGAGACGCACCAGGGCTGGATGTTCTCGAGCCAGTTGAACCAGGTCTTCTCCCAGGTCTTGGGCACCACCTCGATATCGCCGGAGCGCACCGCCTCGATCGGCCGCTTCGCCAGGGTCTTCGCGTCGACATACCATTGGTCGGTGAGCCAGGGCTCGATGACGACGCCCGAGCGGTCGCCGTAGGGGAGCTGGATCACCCGGTCCTCGACCCGCTCGAGGAAGCCGCCTTCTTCGAGCAGCGCGACCACCAGCTTGCGCGCGTCGAAGCGGTCGAGGCCGATCAGCTCGTCGGGAATGCCGCCGCACTGGACGACGCGCGCCTCGCCGTCGAACATGTTGAGCATCTCGCCGGCCTTGAAGCCGGCCCGCCGCCCGACCTCGAAATCGTTGAAATCGTGGCCCGGCGTGATCTTGACCGCGCCCGAGCCCAGCTCGGGATCGGCATGCTCGTCGGCGACGATCGGGATCAGGCGGCCGGTGATCGGCAGCCGCACGCGCCGGCCGACGAGGGCGCGGTAGCGCTCGTCCTCGGGATGCACCGCGACCGCCATGTCGGCGAGCATCGTCTCGGGCCTGGTGGTCGCCACGTGGACGAAGCCGGATTCGTCCTCCAGTGGGTATTTCAGGTGCCAGAACTTGCCTTGGACCTCTTTGGTCTCGACCTCGAGGTCGGAGATGGCGGTGCCGAATTTCGGGTCCCAGTTGACCAGACGCTTGTCGCGATAGAGCAGGCCGTCGCGGTAGAGCTGGACGAACACCTTGAGCACCGCGCGGGTGAAGCCCTCGTCCATGGTGAAGCGCTCGTTGGCCCAGTCGCACGAGGCGCCGAGGCGCCGGAGCTGGCGGGTGATCGAGCCCCCCGATTGCGCCTTCCACTCCCAGACATGCTCGATGAAGGCCTCGCGGCCCATGTGGGTGCGCTTGACGCCCTGGCTCTCGAGGTTGCGCTCGACGACCATCTGGGTGGCGATGCCGGCATGGTCCATCCCGACCACCCAGAGCGCGTCCTTCCCCTGCAGGCGGGCATGGCGGACGAGAATGTCCTGCAGCGTGTTGTCGAGCGCGTGGCCGATATGCAGCGAGCCGGTCACGTTGGGCGGCGGGATGACGATGGTGAAGGGCTCGGCCTCCGGGCGCGCGGGCCGGAACAGCCCCTGCCCCTCCCAATGCGCATACCAGCGCGCTTCGATCTCGGCGGGGTCGAACGTCTTGGGCAGCTCGGTCATGGAGTGCGCTTAGCCACTAAGAATGGCCGATGCCAACCGGTTCCTCCCCATGCGTGAGCATGGGGAGGGGGACCATGCGAAGCATGCTGGAGGGGTACCTGGCTCGGCCTGCGCCTTCTACCCCTCCACCACCCTTCGGGTGGTCCCCTCTCCCCGAGCTATCGCTCGCGGGGAGGAACTATTGCTCCTGCCCGCCCCTCAGCCAGCGATCCAGCCAGCCATGGACCTCGCGATACCATTGGATCGAGTTCTGGGGCTTCAGGATCCAGTGATTCTCGTCGGGGAAGACGACCAGCCGCGAGGGAATGTTGCGGCGCTGGAGCGCGTTGAACACGCCCAGCGACTGGCTGTAGGGAATGCGGAAATCGCGTTCGCCGTGGAGCACCAGCATCGGCGTCCGCCAGTTCCGGACGAAGTTGACCGGGTTCGAGCGCTCGTAATTGGCGGCCGCGTTGGAGTCGAAATAGGGCCCGCCGAACTCCCATTCGGTGAACCACAATTCCTCGGTCTCATACGCCATGGCGCGCTGGTCGAAGATGCCCGAGTGGCTGACCAGGCACTTGAAGCCCTCCGGCCAGTTGCCCGCGATCCAGTTGACCATGAAGCCGCCATAGGAGCCGCCCAGCGCGCAGGCGTTGCCCACGTCGAGGCGCGAATCCTCCCGGCCGGCGGCGGCGAGGCCGAGGCGCAGGTCCTCGAGCGGCGCCCCGCCCCAGTCGCGGTTGATCGCGTCGGTGAAGGCCTGCCCGTAGCCGGTCGAGCCGTGGAAATCGACGGTGACCGCGGCATAGCCTGGCGCGGCGAACACCCAGGGGTTCCAGCGGAAGGACCAGGCGTTGCCGAACGACCCCTGCGGCCCGCCGTGGATGAGATAGGCGACCGGAAGCCGCTCGCCGCTCTCGGGCCGGACGATCTGGCCCCAGACTTGGTCGCCGCGGGCGCCGGCGAAGGAGAACCGCTCCACATGCGGAAGGTCGAGCCCGGCCAGCCGGTCGGCATTGACCCGGGTGAGCTGCTGCTGCCGTCCGCCGCGGCGCGGAAGACGGTAGAGGTCGTCGGGGGCGGTCAGGCTGTTCAGCGTGTAGAGGACGGACCCGCCGCGCAGCGCGAAGACGTTTCCGATCGTGCCGCCCTGCGTCAGCCGTGTGACGCGGCCGTTGCGCGCATCGACGCGGAACAGCGGCGTGTCGAGAATCTCGCCGGCCGTGACGTACAGGCTGCGGCCGTCCGCCGCCCAGGCGATCGAGCCGACCGAGCGGTCCCATTCCTGGGTCAGTGCGCGGACCTCGCCCGTGCGCAGGTCGCGCAGGTGGAGGACCTGGCGGTCGGCCTCGTAGCCCGGGCGGCGCATCGCCGCATAAGCGAGCCAGCGGCCGTCGGGCGAGACGGTCGGCATGGTGTCGGTCGCCTGGTTCGCCTCGGTGAGGTTGACCGGCGGGCCGCTGCCGTCGGCAGGCACCGCGTAGATGTCGAGGTCGGTCGAGGTGGGCTCGGCGCGCCCGCCCTCCCGCAGGGTGAAATAGAGGGTGCGGCCGTCCGCGCTCCAGGCGATCTCCTCGCCGCCGCCGAACGGCTTGGACGGGGCGTCGCCGATCAGCGTGCGCGCCACCGGAGTGCCGGCGCCCTGCGGCCGCCCGTCGACCAGCGGGAAGGTGAAGATGCGCGAGCGCACGCCGGGCTCCGCCCAGACGTCCCAGTGGCGCACGAAGGTCTCGTCGTAGACGCGGCCGGAGCCCCGGCCCTGCTCGGCATCGGGGACGTTGTCGCAGTTGAAGTCGGCGCAGGCGGTGTTGCGGTCCGCCCAGATCGCGATCCGGTCGCCCGAAGGCGCCAGCGAATAGCCGGCAATGTCCGCCTCGAGCCTCGTCACTTGCTCGGGCGCTCCGGCGCCGCTCGCTGCAATCCGCCAGAGCTGGTCCGAGCCCGAAGCGTTGGACAGGAAGTAGATCCAGCGCCCATCGGCCGAGAAGCGCGGATCGTGCTCGTTATGCTCGGGGGCCGAAGCGATCCGGACCGGCTCGGCGCCCGCGCGTTGCAGGTTCAGCAGCCACAGGTCGGTGCGACCCCGATTCGCCGGCAGGTCGGTCTCGCGCAGCTGGTAGACGACCCAATTGCCATCCAGAGAGGTGGCCGGCGCGGCGAGGCGGCGCAAGGTGGCGAGATCGGTGGCGGTGATCGGGCGCGCGTCGGCTGCGGCCGGTGCGAGCGCCAGCCCGGCAAGGCCGGCGAAGACGAGCTTGTTCATGGGGCAGCGCCTTAGCGCCGAATCGGTTCGCCGTCACGCGCGCAGAAAGGACCTAGAGGCTGCGCCCGGTGATCCGGGCGATCTCCCGGGTGACGAGTTGCTCCACCAATTCGGGCAAATGCTGGTCGAGCCAATCCTTGAGCATCGGCCGAAGCATATCGCGCACGACCGTCTCGAGCGCGCCGTCGCCGGCGCCGGAAGAGCCCTCCGGGCGCTCGCTGAGCGCGCTCAGCGCGGCGAGCTTCTGGCGGCTGGCGGCGGCGGCGTCGGCGGAAAGCAGGCCGCCGGCCTCGCCGACCGGATCGTCGAGCTCGAGGACGTCCTCGGCCTCTTCAGGTTCGAAGGACGGCGGCTCGACCCGGGCGGGGCGGCGCTGGGGCCGCGTCGACGCGGCCGCGGCACGACCGTCCTCGGCGATGACGCGTTTGATGGAGGCGAGGATCTCCTCCATCGACGGGTCTTGCTGCATATCCCCCATAATGAGGGCCTTATCCCTCATTCTTCGCGCGCTGTCACTCGGGAGTTTGCGGGGGGCCGATCACCGTATCGCGGCGCTGCTCGATCGGAGTCGCCGAAGCCGGACCGGTGACCGTCCGCGTCGAGACCGGCTGCGGATCGTCGTCGTCCGACCAGTCCGACCAGCGCCGGCTGACGCGGTCGTAATTGGCGACCGGATCGTAGAGCGCGCCGCCGTCGAGGTTCAGGTCCTCCGCCTCGGCGCGGCCCATCGCGTTCAGGAGGGCGAAGCCGGCGACATAGGCGTCGCGGCGGGCGGTGACGAGCGCGACCTGGCTGTTCAGCAGCTCCTGCTCGGCATTGAGCACGTCGAGCACGTTTCTGGTGCCGACCGTCTGCTCGGCGCGGGTGCCCTCGAGCGCCAGGGTGTTCGCCGCGACCGCGACCTCGTTCGATTCGATCGCCTCAAGCGCCGCTCGGTAGCTGGCGAAGGCCGCCCGAGTCGTCGCCACGACGAAGCGCTCCGTCTCGACGCCGCGCTCGAGGAGCTGGCCGCGCAGCGCCTGCGCCTGCCGCACCCGGGCGCCGACGACGCCCGGGTGCGGC